>TARA_R110002020_G_scaffold444329_1_pt1 | contig 233363 bp, 216 predicted proteins | sample TARA_R110002020 | Tara Oceans TARA_R110002020 (sample SAMEA4396489) | marine metagenome | biome: Westerlies Biome; feature: [MES] marine water layer (ENVO:01000295) within the mesopelagic zone...; material: water (ENVO:00002006), including particulate matter (ENVO:01000060)... | reverse complement strand
AAATTGTGAGATAGCCACACCCTTCACGGGGTGTGGCTATTTTGCGTTAACCCGCCTGCGCCCTCGCGTGAGACGGATGAGAGCGCGACGCTAGTCATTAGCCACACATTCCTCACCGAAGAGATGCGTGGCGCTCGATGAGGAAGGACCGAGGGGCCAGTAGCCCTCTGCACGGTGTTGAAGTGCGCTCCTGCTGCAGTCTCGGCGGTGGACTTAGATAGCGACATCCACCCATTCGAAGCCAGCAGTCTCGAGAGCGCCCGCACCGGATGTGATTCCCGCGACACGCTCACCGACTGCAGCGGCGTCAGCCGCGGCCACCGCGATGGTGGTTATCGCGAGGGCGCCATACTCCGTGCCGAGGACCGTCACGCCGTGCTGTCTCAGTTCAGCTTCGACTCGTCCAGCATCCGAATGCGCGAGAGCCAAACGAAAGAGCTCTCGACGCTCGCGCGTGACGAGGCCGTTTTGATTGCGTGCGTCGTCGACGGCAAGCGCTACGGCATCCGAGTACGCCCGGATGAGTCCGACCGTGCCCAAAAGGGTCCCACCGAAGTACCGAGAGACGACGGCAACACAGTCGATCAGGTTGCGGCCGTGCACTACATCGAGAATCGGTCTGCCCGCTGTGCCTGACGGTTCGCCATCGTCGTTCGAGCGGCGAATCTGCGAAGGCTCCGTAGCGGAGCCGATAACGAAAGCGGAGCAGTGGTGTCGAGCGTCCCAGTGCGTCTTTCGTGCTGACTCGATCGCGTCCCGTGCTTCGTCCTCAGTTTCGACTCGCGTCACGCGACAGAGAAAACGTGAGCGTTTCACTTCGAGTTCAGCCTCGGCAGAGGAGCCAGGGCCTCCGCGAAGGGTGAATTCGAGCATCCACCCATTGTCTCTCATCGGCACTCCACACATGATGCTACGTGCGGGCAGGCGTAGGCTTGAACATCATGGAGCTGTTTGCCGCAATCGTTCTCTTTGTCAGTGCACTATTCAATGTGATCGCCTGGCCCCGCTTCTTTAAGCGCGTCAGCAGTGATCCACGCGCACGCGACGACGCAGGTGCAACGACGGCGTTCTACCGGGTGCACGCTGTACTGCTGGGCATCGCCCTCGCGATTGCTGCAGCATCCGTCTTTGCCGGAGTCATGTTGCTCGGTTAGGGATATTTGGCGCTACAGCAGAGCATTGCGTGAGTTCAGCTCGTTAGTGCAGCGTGCAGCGTGCAGCGATGGTGTGTTCCGGCAGTGCCAGAGGCCGCCCCAGTTGTGGGCAGATCACTCCGCTGCACCGCGATTTGAATCTAGTTGTCAGTATCGTCGCCCAGTATAGGGAGCATGAGTTTTATGCTCCCTCCGCTGCGGAACCCTCGGCGCACCATCGGCGATCGTTCGTTCGACTTCTCGCAGCGCGTCGCGGTAATGGCGATCGTCAATCGTACGCCCGACTCCTTCTACGATGCTGGCGCGAACTATGCGCTCGAGGATGCTGTCGCTTCGGCCCTGCGCGCGGTACGCGACGGAGCTGACTGGATCGACATCGGCGGAGTGCCGTTTGCTCCAGGGGAACCGCTGAGCGTTGATGAGGAATGCGATCGCGTCGTTCCCGTTGTTCACGCCTTACGTTCCCAGTCTGACGTCGTCATTTCGGTCGACACTTTTCATGCCGACGTTGCACGCCGCAGTATTGCGGCCGGCGCGACTGTCATTAACGACACAACCGGGCTCAGCGATCCTAATCTGGCTCGTGTTGTTGCCGACAGCGAGGCCTCGCTCGTGCTTGTCCACTCTCGCGCCCAACCTCGAACGCAATTCGCTCGCCCGCAGTACGATGACGTCGCGGTCGAAGTGCGCGACTTCTTAGCGAGCCGGGTCGAACTCGCCCACAACGCTGGTGTTCCAGATGATCGGTTGTTTGTGGATCCCGGTCACGACCTCAACAAAAATACTCTTCACAGTCTCGAACTCACGCGTCGTCTCGACCTGATTACCGAGCTAGGGCTACCAACGCTCGTTGCTCTCTCGAACAAAGATTTCATCGGCGAAGTGCTCGATAAGCCAAAGCGAGAGCGACTCGAAGGCTCTCTCGCTTCCGCCGTCGCCTGCGTGTTGAATGGCGCCCGCATAGTGCGCGTGCACGAGGTCGCCGAGACGGTGGATGCCGTGCGCATGGCGGAAGCGATTCTTGGGCTCCGCGAGCCGGCGATGCTGAAGCACAATATGTCCGACGCCAACGAAAGGTAGACCGTGGCCGCTGCATCCGAAATTCACTCTCTGACTGCGGGAGCAAGTCTCACCGATGAGCAACTGCTGGCAAGCTACGCGGTGGCCGATCGCGCACAACCGTGGCTGCGAGCTAACTTTGTGTCGAGCATTGACGGTGCCGCAACCCACGAGGGTGTCTCTGGCGGTCTTGCTACTGAAGCGGACGGTCGCGTTTTCGCGTTGCTCCGCAGGCTTGCGGATGTCATCGTGGTCGGCGCTGGTACGGTGCGTCAAGAGGGCTACCGCAATATCGCTCTCGATGAGGCGTCCGCGAAGTGGCGCACGGAGAACGGACTCGCAGCCCAACCGCCGTTCGCTATCGTCACCGCATCTCTGCGGCTTGAGCCGAAAGATCTGGCGTCGTACGCCACGCGACCATTCGTGATTACAACCGAGCGTGCTTCCGCAGAGAATCGTCGTCGCATTGAAGAGGTTGCCGATGTCATCGTTGCTGGCGACGCTCTCGTCGACACTGTCGAGCTGAAGCACGTGCTGGCTGAGCGCGGCTATCCTCAGGTACACAGTGAAGGCGGGCCGACGCTGTTCGCGACGATGATCGCTCAAGGAGTAGTCGACGAACTATGCCTGACGATCAGCCCGAGGCTGGAGGGCGGGTCCGCTCGACGAATCGTGGATGCCGCAGACGCGACTCCACAAGACATGACCTTGGGCCACGCATTCAGCGCTCCGGATGGCTCCCTGCTGCTGCGTTACGTTCGCGCCTAGCACTCGACGACGTTGACGGCCAGACCGCCCATCGATGTCTCTTTGTAGCGTGAGCTCATGTCTTTGCCCGTCTCCGCCATCGTAATGATGACTTCGTCGAGAGACACGCGATGGGTGCCATCGCCCCACAGGGCCATTTTGGCGGCGTTGATGGCTTTAGCCGCGGCGATTGCGTTGCGTTCGATGCACGGTATTTGTACAAGCCCGCCGATAGGGTCGCAGGTAAGCCCGAGATTGTGCTCCATGGCGATTTCGGCGGCGTTCTCCACCTGCTCAGGAGTTCCGCCGAGGATCTCGGCGAGCCCAGCAGCAGCCATCGAGGAGGCCGAGCCGACCTCGCCTTGGCATCCAACCTCGGCGCCTGAGATTGATGCCATGCGCTTGTAGAGCACTCCCACGGCGGCGCTGGCGAGCAGGAAACGGACAGTGGCGTCATCCTTCGTCGCTTGGCTGGCATCCTTCATTCCGGGGGCGTAATGGGTTGCATAGAAAAGCACAGCAGGGATGATTCCCGCGGCTCCGTTCGTGGGAGCTGTGACGACGCGGCCGCCCGAAGCGTTCTCTTCATTGACCGCCAGCGCGACTAGGTTCACCCATTCTTGCCAGAACGCGGGATCGCGGTGGGGATCTTCTGCACGAAGGCGGGCATGCCAATCAGGTGCGCGGCGTCGTACGTTGAGAGTGCCGGGGAGGTTTCCGGTGCGTTCCAAGCTGTTGTTCTTGCACTCGTCCATGACATCGCGGATGTGCAGCAGACCTGCCCGCACGTCAGCCTCTGAGCGTCGAGACAGTTCGTTGCGCAGCATCACACCGCTGAACGGCAAGCCCTCGTTACGGCAGTGCTCCAACAGTTGCGCTGCCGTGCGAAAAGGGAGCGGGTCGGCAACGTGATCGATGCCGTTGCTGCCGTCGCGGTTGTCGCCCTCACGATAGATGAAGCCGCCGCCAATGGAAAAGTACGTAGCCTCGAGAACTGGAGAGCCATCAGTCGTGAGCGCAGCAAAGCGCATTCCGTTGGGGTGGCCGTCGAGAACCGTGAGCGGGTGAAGAGCGATATCCGCCTCGCGCAGCGGCACCTCGTGATGCGCCGCCAAGCGAAGGATCCCGGTGTCCTCAACTCGCGCGAGAAGCTCTTCCATCGCATCGGGGAGAACCTGATCGGGAAGATTTCCCTCCAAGCCGATCAGGACAGCGCTCATCGTGCCGTGGCCCGCACCGGTGGCGGCGAGGGAACCATAAAGTCTGACGTTGACGGTAGCGACGGCGTCGAGCATCCCATGCTCAGCAAGGTCGGCCGCAAACGAAGCAGCAGCGCGCATCGGCCCCACCGTGTGTGAGCTCGACGGGCCAATGCCGACCGTAAACAGGTCGAAGCTGCTCAGAGGTACCTCTTCGAGTGAAGGAGTAGGTACTTCAGTGGTGGGGGTCAGATTGCGAATGGCCACGGTGACTCCATTTCTTCACCGCACAGCATCGTGCGGGGATCGTTGAGTCCTCTCCGCTCTGTATCGGGCCTGAGAGTTTCCGCTCGCTTGTGGCGTCGCGTTGCCCCGTCGGCGAGTCGGACTGGGCCGACTACTTTTCAGAGTTGCCTAACTGCTGCGGTACTGGTGCCTGAGAGATTCCCGGAGAGGGTTTGCTCCTACGGCGCCAACCAACGATCGGAAGGGCTCTCCCGCAGCGGTATGACGGCTGTTCACTTGTGCCCCTCAGCATACACTCGACCCCAGAACCACCCTCAGAGAATGGTCTTCTGGCCGATCTAGTCTTCGGGATCGGCTGGGTCAATCGGGGCGTGGTGGTCAGCATCAGTAACACCACGACGCCAGTAGCCATCTGCTGCGACCTGATGCTTGGGCAGCCCTAACTCGCGGCGCAGATAGCGGCGCAGCGGTACGAGGGTAGTGGCTTCGCCAGCCATGAACACGAACGTCGTCTCGCCAATCTCTCCCATCGCCCGTAAGGCAGCATCCAGCTGACCGAGACCGTCGTGACGGTAGAACCATTCGGCAGACATGCGTGCCTTGTGTTCAGCGCTGAAGTACGATTCGACGCTGTCGTCTGCGACGTCGAACAGGGCTGTGATCTGCACTGACGGGGGAAGCATGTCGATCCAGCGTGAAACAGCGGGCAACGCTGTTTCGTCGGCAATCAGGATGACGTGGGTTGCGCCCTGGGGGAGAAGCTTTGAGCCGCGTGGGCCTGCAACCACGATCGCGTCGCCCGCGGCGGCCTTGCTGGCCCACGCGGAGGCGGGGCCTTCGTCCCCATGCACCACGAAGTCAATATCGAGTTCGTGGTGCCCATCGTGGCTGCGGAATCCGAGGGGAGTGTAGTCGCGGGAGATGACTTTGCCTTTGCCGGGGCGCTTGAGTCCTTCAGCGGTCATCGCAGGAGCAGTGAGCACGCCGGTCTTAGGGTCGGGAAAGAAGACCTTGACGTGATCGGCGGGGCCGCTACTGATGAAGCCCTCGAGCTCGTCACCGCTCACGGTTATTCGCGCGATTGACGGTGCCGGGTAGGTCACTGAGCTCACGGTGAGCTGGCGAATAGCAAGAGTGTGTCTGACGGATTCACGTTCAAGAGTCATAGGTAGTGGGCGCGGACGCCAGCTCATTTCGATAGGAAGTTAGGCTTACCTAACAACCTTATCGCGCGGATGCTGAGAGGGCTACCGAGAGGCACCTTGGAATGTTTGGATCGCCGAGCTAACTACTCGTTGCCAGACTCGTGGTGATCGAAATCTCTCCCTCGAGTGAGCGGTGCACAGGGCACTTGGCGGCGATCGCGACGAGAGAGTCGCGCTGCTCGTTACTCAGGTCACCGGTGAAACTCAGCTCGCGAGTGAAATGTTCGACCATGCCCTCGGTCGAGGCGCAGTGATCGCAGTCAGCCGCCTTGATCCGTTCGCGAGTGAGACGCACACTCACCCCCGTGAGAGGAATCTTCTTTCGGTCCGCATACATCCGAATCGTGATTGAGGTGCAGCTGCCGAGCCCCGCCAAAATCAGGTCATAGGGTGCAGGGCCATGGTTCTCGCTGAGTGGTGCTGGCTCATCAGAGATTATCTCGTGGCCGGACGCAAAGACGCGCTGCTCATAGCGCGCTGGCCCGCTCTCGGTAACGATCACAGCGCTTCCGTCGGTAGTGACCTCTGCGCTCGGGGCTACTTTGCTTGGGTTCACTGTTTTATCGGTGCGGTCGAAGGCGTAGCGTGCCGCCCAGGCAGCGATCATGCTCGCTGCAAAGCTTGCATCCTCGCGGTCACTCAGGAGATGGTCGGCCTCATCCAGGGCTACGAAAGACTTCGGATGTCTGGCAGCATCGAAAATTTCGCGGGCGTTGTCGATTCCGACCGTCTGATCAACGGGGGAGTGAAGCACGAGCAGTGCGGCATCCAAGTTGCGCAGGCGTTCGCTTTGCGGTTGAGCCGCGACATCGTCAAGAAGTTGTTTGCGGATGCGAAACGGGCGCCCGCCCAACTGAACTGTTGCTTCACCCTCGGCAACGATTTCGGCATTCGCATGAGCGAAGAGGTTGCTAACGTGCGCTGGATCGCTTGGGCTGCCGAGGGTCACAACCGCACGCGTCGATGGCACACGATGGGTCGCTGCAAGCACGGCGGCGCCGCCCAAAGAGTGGCCGATGAGAATCGTTGGCGCGCGGTAGTTCTCCTGGAGATACTCGGTGGCAGCAACGATGTCATCGATGTTCGAGCTGAAATTGGTATTCGAGAAATCTCCGTCTGATCCACCGAGTCCGGTGAAGTCGAAGCGCAGGACAGCAATGCCGTAGTCAACGAGAGCGCGCGAAATGCGCGAGGCAGCGAAAGATTCCTTCGAACACGTGAAGCAATGGGCAAAGAGCGCGAACGCCGACGGCGTTCCCTCGGGAAGGTCGAGGCGGGCAGCAAGCATGGTGCCGTTCGAACCCGGAAATTCAATCTTCATGCGCGCACACCCCTTGATCTCTGCTGCTCCCAGCGTTTCGTATGCGAGCCTAGAGCGCAATGCTCAGGCAGGCGTCGTTATCTCCCTTAACGGGAGAACGGCCGGTGAAGAGAACCTCTTCGCCGGCCGCCCTCACGCGTCAGCTACAGCCCAGAGTTTGCCAGTGAACCTGAGATCTGGTCACCAGAAGGGTCATACACGAGGCAGAGAATTTCGCGGTCGCCCTCAGCCCAGCTGCCTTCGGTCGGGTAGTACCACGAGAAGTCGTAAACGGAATCATCGTATTCGACGCCCATAAACGTGCTGTACTCGGCATAGCAGTCATTGGTTGCTTGTTCTTGGATGACAGCGTCGCCGGGGAAGTCGCCTTCGGCAAGGTACGAAGCCGCATAAACTTCGGCGTCATGGGGTTCGGCGCAATCGACCGTCTTCGTGCTGGAAACCTCTCCGCCATCTTGGTTGCCAACTTCGCAGTCACCAATGACGAGGCTGAAAATGTCTTGAGTTGTTCCATTGCCGGAGTCAACAGCGTCGCTGATCTGATTCGTTACTTGATTCAGGATGCTGCACCCGCTGAGGGCCACCGCGGCAGCGGCGACAGCAGAGATTGCGATCGTTCGGCGCCAGATTGTCTCTGTCGTCATAAAAGTAGGTCTCTTTCTTGAGATTTGTCGCGCTTCGATTCGTTGTGTAGCGCTTCGTGCTAGCCAAGCCTACTGAATCCAGCCTTTTCACAGCTAGCGGGGGGAGGTGACAACTCAGTGAGATCGAAGAAAATTCAACAAATCGTTATGAAGAATGCCGTTTGTGGCAAGTGCACTGCCATGCCACGGCCCGTCTTCACCGTCGATGGACGTGAAACGGCCACCGGCTTCGTGCACGATCGGGATGAGTGCCGCCATGTCATAGGGCTTGAGATCGAACTCACCCACAACGTCGAGCGCACCTTCGGCGAGCAACATATAGGCCCACATGTCGCCGATTGCGCGCGAGCGCCAGGTTGCTCGAGTGAGCGCGACAGCCGCGTCGAGGCGGCCTTCGCCATCCCAGCCCGACAGGCTGTTGTAGCTAATGGACGCCGCAGCCATACTCGCGACCTTGCTGACAGCTAGCTGCTGCGCTTCACCATCGCGAGCCTGCGCGAAAGCGCCGTGCCCCGTAGCGGCCCACCAGCGCTTGCCGAGGGCGGGAGAACTCACCACGCCAACCTCCGGAACGCCGTCGATGACAAGCGAAATCAGCGTTCCCCAGATCGGGACTCCGCGAAGAAAATTCGACGTGCCATCGATGGGGTCGATGATCCACTGACGGCTCGAGTCACCGGCCTCGCCGTACTCTTCTCCCAGAATTGAATCGCCCGGGCGAGCAGCAGCAATACCGGCACGAATGCTCCGCTCGACTGCCTTGTCAGCATCCGTCACTGGCGTGCGGTCCGGCTTCGTCGTGACCTCAAGATCGAGGGCGTTGAAGCGATCGAGCGAAATGAGGTCTGCATCACCCGCGAGGGCGAGGGCGAGGGAAAGATCGTCGGCGAGAGTGTATTCGGTCACGACTACACGCTAGCGGAACCGAGAGTCGTAATGAGGCGCTGAAAAGAGTCAAGTCGCAGTCGACCAACGTCGCCGAGAGCGCCGGCGGCTACCTCTTCGGAGATTGCACAGTCTGGAGCATCCGGTAAGTGGGTGCAGCCGCGCGGGCAATCTTCGGCAAGCTCGGCCAGATCGGTGAATGACGAAAGAATCTTGCCCGGATCGATGTGCCCCAAACCAAATGAACGAACGCCTGGAGTGTCAACTACCCAGCCAGAGCCCACCCGGTAAGACATCGTCGAAGAGGAGGTGTGGCGCCCGCGACCCGTCACGGAATTCACTCGACCCACTGCGCGATTAGCATCCGGCACGAGAGCATTCACGAGCGTTGACTTGCCGACTCCCGAGTGGCCGACGGCGACGGTCGTGTGGCCTTCAAGAGCGGTGCGCAACTGTTCCAGAGGAACCTCATCCGAACGGCTTGCAATAACTTTCAGATCGAGTCCAGCAAAATTCTCAAGGAACGGCGCCGGATCTTGCAAGTCAGTCTTCGTAATGCACAGGATGGGATCAATGCCGGCATCAAAGGCGGCGACCAGATAGCGGTCAACCAGTCGCGGTCGCGGCTCAGGGTCTGCAGCCGCAACGACGATAAGCATCTGATCGGCGTTCGCGACAATGATGCGCTCGACAGCATCCGTGTCATCGGCACTTCGGCGAAGAAGCGTAGTGCGCTCGCGGATGCGCACGATGCGCGAGAGGGTTCCCTCTGTTCCGCTAGTGTCGCCGACGAGGTCTACCCAGTCACCGGTGACGACGGAGACTTTGCCGTGCTGGTTGCGCCCGAGCTCACGAGCACGGGCCGCGATAATTTGCCGCTCGTCGGGGGTTCCTTCGTCTACCCAGACGCCGTAGCGGCCGCGATCTACACTAAAAACGCGGCCTTCGATGGCGTCGGAATGCTGGGGGCGGATTTTGCTGCGCGGCTTGTTCGCTTTGGGGTTCGGGCGCGTTCGCACGGAGCTCTCGTCATACTCGCTGTAGGCGCGGTCGTCGTCGTCATCGTCACCCGTGAGCCAGCTCATGGTTACAGCAGCCCGAGAGTGTCGGTCGTGAGGGGAGCGTCGCCAACGAGAGTGCGCCACAGCTCGGGGAATTGGGGGAGCGTTTTGGCGGTCGACTCGATTCCCTCGATTTCGATGCCTTCCACCGCGAGCCCGATGATCGCGCCGGCGGTCGACATCCGATGGTCTTCGTAGCTGTGCCAGATGCCGCCATGAAGCACGGCAGGTTCAATGTGAAGTCCATCGTCGAGTTCGGTGACGGATCCGCCGAGAGCGTTGATCTCGGTGCGAAGAGCTGCAAGGCGATCCGTTTCGTGTCCGCGCAAATGGCCGATGCCGGTGATGGTGCTTTCCGATGACGCGAGTGCGGCGAGTGCGACGAGAGCGGGGGCAAGCTCGCCGCCTGTCGATAGATCAAGTTCGATTCCCGGGTAGCGGCGGCCACCTACGACACCAACACCACCATCGATGGTGAGAGAGTCATCCTTGCGGGTCGCTGTCGCACCGAAGAGGGGAAGCAACTGTTCGAGGTCGGCGCCGACCTGAGTCGTCGTCTCGGGCCAGCCTTCGATCGTGACGGTTCCGCCCGCAACAACCGCGGCCGCCAAGAATGGCGCTGCATTGGAGAGGTCGGGTTCAAGCGTGACATCAATCGCCCGTATTGGCGCAGCGGGAACGACCCACACGCCTGGCTCAGGGCTCTCGACCATGACGCCGCGCGCTGCAAGACAGTCGATAGTCATCTCAATATGCGGCATGCTCGGCAGCTTGTCGCCGGTGTGGCGCACTGTGAGGCCGTTGTCGAAGCGAGCAGCGGCTAGCAATAATCCCGACACGAACTGGCTGGATGCCGACGCATCGATGCTGACTTCGCCGCCGACAACCGCGCCCATGCCATACAGGCTGAAGGGCAGGGTTCCTCGACCATCGTCTGACACATCGACGCCGAGGGCGCGCAAAGAGTCGATCGTGGTGCGCATCGGGCGGCGAAGCGCCGCTTCGTCACCGTCGAACGCAACGGGCCCGAGAGCGAGAGCCGCAACCGGCGGAAGGAATCGCATGACCGTGCCCGCGAGACCACAGTCGATGGATGTTCCCCCCTCAAGTTCTCCCGGTGTGACGGCGAGGTCAGGGCCAAAGGCATTGCCAGCGGGGATCTCTTCGATTCCTACCCCGAGAGCTCGAAGAGCCTGAATCATCAAGGCGCTATCACGCGAGTGCAGCGGAGCGTGTAGCCGCGACGGGCCATCGGAGAGCGCTGCCAGAATCAGTTCGCGATTCGTGAGGCTCTTGCTGCCCGGCAAACTCAGTGATGCCGATAACGCGTGAGTGACAGTTGGCGCTGGCCAATTTCCGGGCACGGTGGTGTCTGGCACCGTCTCGTCGTCGTACGGGCTGAACTCTGGGTTGGAATACTTAGATACGAACATCAGTTACTAAGAGTATCGGCGTTTTAGACCCCACGGAGGAGGCGCCCGTATGACCGCAGTACTGAGTACACAGCAGGATGCTGTCATCAGCGAACTAGAATTGTCGCTAATGACTACCGACAGAGTTGAACCCAGCACCACTGCTGCTGCCGCTGACGACAAACGACGACAGTTTGAAGAGCAAGCGCTGCCCTTTATGGACCAGCTCTTTGGTGCAGCGATGCGTATGACCCGCAACCCCACCGACGCCGCAGATCTCGTTCAAGAGACCTTCGTGAAGGCGTTTCAGGCTTTCGGGCAATTCCAGCAAGGCACTAACTTGAAGGCTTGGTTGTACCGCATCCAGACCAACACGTTCATTAACATTTATCGCAAGAATCAGCGCAACCCCTACCAGGGCACTATCGATGAACTCGAAGACTGGCAGTTGGGCGGCGCCGAATCTGTCACCCAATCAGTATCGACGCGGTCGGCAGAGGCAGAAGCGATCGATCACTTGCCTGATAGCGCAGTGAAGGATGCTCTGCAGTCGATTCCCGAAGACTTCCGCCTCGCGGTCTACTTCGCCGACGTCGAAGGCTTCTCGTATCAAGAGATCGCCGACATCATGAAAACCCCCGTAGGCACCGTAATGAGTCGACTGCACCGTGGCCGTCGCATGTTGCGTGAACTACTTTCCGACTACGCGCGTGACCGCACCCCCGGCACGCCAGCAGCATCAAGGAGCAGCAAATGACCGACTGCGGTTGCGAAAAAGCAAAAGCCGAACTCGAGGAGTACCTCGACCGCGAGTTGAACGAAGCAGATTTTCAGGATGTTTCTGACCACCTCGATAATTGCGAGTCGTGCTCAAGCGAACACCTCGTCGCTCTCGCATTGAAGCTCAAGGTCAAGCAGGCCTGTCGCGAGAAAGCGCCAGAGGACTTGCGCAACGCGATTCTCTCAAAGCTGGCAGACGCCTAAGGGCACAGTGACGCTGAGCACAATTTCGTGCTCACTTCACGACGAAAGCGGGCACCCTCCGAGGAGGATGCCCGCTTTCGTCGTTACTGCCGTTACGGCTGGGTAATTGCGTGATCAATCAGTTCGGCCTGCTCCATCGCGCTGCGCTTCGACGAACCGGTGGCCGGTGAAGCGGATGCTGGACGCGAGGCGAGCTTGATCTCGTGCGACGTGATGTGACGCTGCAGTTCCAAGCTAATGAACGGCCACGCGCCTTGGTTTTCAGGCTCATCCTGAGTCCACACGATGTCGGCGTTCGGGTACTGGTTGAGCACCTCGGTCATGTCAGCGACGGGGAGCGGGTAGAACTGCTCCATGCGTACAACGGCAATGTGCTTGATCTCGCGCTTGTCGAGCTCAGCAATAATGTCGTAGTAGGTCTTGCCCGAGGTCACAATCACGCGGGTTACGGCCGACTTGTCGTCGAGGCGAACATCGTCGAGAACGGGCTCGAAGCGACCGCTCGTGAAGTCGGCGACGTCGCTCGTGGCGCCACGCAAGCGAAGCATTGCTTTAGGCGTGAACACGATCAACGGACGACGGGGACGCGAGTAGGCCTGACGGCGCAGCAAGTGGAAGTACGATGCGGGCGTCGACGGACGAGCAACAATCATGTTGTTCTCCGCACACAGTTGCAAGTACCGCTCGATGCGAGCCGAGGAGTGGTCGGGGCCCTGTCCCTCGTAGCCGTGCGGCAGAAGCATGACAACACTCGAGCGTTGTGACCACTTCTGCTCAGCGCTGGAAATGAATTCGTCGACGACGATCTGGGCGCCGTTGGCGAAGTCACCGAACTGCGCTTCCCACATCACGAGTGCATCGGCGCGTTCGACCGAGTAACCGTACTCGAAGCCGAGTGCCGCGTACTCGCTGAGTAGCGAATCGTAGATCCAGAATCGAGACTGGTTCTCTGAAAGGTTCTGCAGCGGGAGCCACTCTTGACCATTCTCGCGGTCGTGGAGCACGGCGTGACGCTGCACGAAGGTGCCTCGACGAGAATCTTGGCCCGCCATGCGAACGGGGGTGCCTTCGAGGAGCACCGAACCGATGGCGAGCAGCTCAGCAAAGGCCCAGTCGATGCCACCCTTGCGGCTCATGTCGGTGCGCTTCTTGAGCAGAGCCTGCAACTTCTTGTGGACAGAGAAGTTGGCGGGTGGGTTCGCGTGAGCATCGCCAATGAGCTGAACAACGCTCTCGTCGATTCCTGTCGTGATGGGCTCGCCGATAGCGTCATCACGCTGGGACCCTGGGCGCTCGAGGTCGGCAACACCGTTGCCGTCCTTAGTGAGGATCGGCATCGAACCAGTCTGGGCAGCGTGTGTTTCTGCAAAAGCGTGTTCGAGACGGTCCTGGAAGTCCTGGTGGCTTGCTTCGTACTCTTCTTGAGTGATGTCACCACGACCGACGAGGCCCTCGGTGTAGAGAGTTCGGACGGAGCGCTTCGCCTCAATCAGGTTGTACATCAGCGGCTGCGTCATCGAGGGATCGTCACCCTCGTTGTGACCGCGGCGGCGGTAACAAATCAGGTCGATGACGACATCACGGTGAAACTTCTGGCGGTACGCAAAGGCCAGCTCAGCAACGCGAACAACAGCCTCAGGGTCGTCACCGTTCACGTGGAAGATCGGTGCCTGAACTGTCTTAGCAACATCGCTCGAGTACTGCGAAGTGCGACCCTCGCCCGGAGGTGTCGTGAAGCCGACCTGGTTGTTGATGTTGACGTGGATGGTGCCGCCAGTGCGGTAGGCACGCAATTGCGACATCTGCAGAATCTCGGCCACGATGCCTTGACCAGCCATAGCAGCGTCGCCGTGCACCATGACGGGCAGCACAGCGTAAGAACCAATGGGGCGACGGTCTTGCTTGGCGCGGACGATGCCCTCAAGCACCCCATCCACCGCTTCAAGGTGTGAAGGGTTAGCGGCGAGGTAGACCGGAATCTGGCGTCCGTCAGCAGCAGTGAACGTTCCCTCGGTTCCGAGGTGGTACTTGACGTCGCCCGAACCCTGAACAGTGCGGGGGTCTTGAGTTCCTTCGAACTCGCGGAAGATCTGCCCGTAGGTCTTTCCGGCGATGTTCGTGAGTACGCTCAAACGACCGCGGTGAGCCATTCCGATCGCGACCTCTTCGAGGTTCGCTTCAGCGGCTTTCTGAATGACAGAATCCAGAAGCGCGATCGTCGATTCGCCACCCTCCAGGCTGAAACGCTTTTGACCGACGTACTTCGTTTGCAAGAACGTCTCGAACGCTTCCGCCTCGTTGAGCTTGCCCAGGATGCGCATCTGCTCGTCGTGGGTGGGCTTCGTGTACGGCTTCTCGACGTGATCCTGAATCCAGCGGCGCTGCTCAGGGTCTTGAATGTGCATGTACTCGATGCCGACGGTGCGGCAGTACGCATCACGCAGCATTCCGAGGATTTCGCGGAGCAGTGCTTGACGCTTGCCGCCGAAGCCGCCCGTCACGAACTCACGGTCGAGATCCCAGAACGTGAGGCCATGGCTCGAAATGTCGAGGTCAGGGTGTGAACGCTGACGATACTCGAGCGGGTCAGTGTCGGCCATGAGATGACCGCGAACCCGGAAGGCGTTGATCAGCTCTTGAACTCGTGACGTCTTGTTGACGTTGTCAGCGAGGTCGACGCTAATGTCGTTCGCCCAGTGGATGGGGTCGTAAGGGATGCGCAGAGCAGCGAAAATGTCTTCGTAGAAGCGGTTCTCGCCGATCAGGCGCTCATGAATCTTCTTGAGGAACTCGCCAGATCCAGCGCCCTGAATAACGCGGTGGTCGTAGGTGCTCGTGAGCGTCACTGTCTTGCCGATACCGAGTTCGGTCAGTGTGCGAAGGCTCGCACCCTGGAACTCTGCCGGGTACTCCAGTGCACCGGCGCCCACGATTGTGCCAGCGCCCCGCATGAGGCGAGGTACCGAGTGTTCGGTGCCGATGCCGCCGGGGTTCGTCAGCGAGATGGTGTTACCCATGTAGTCCGCGCCGGTGAGTTTATTGGCGCGGGCACGAGAGACGACATCTTCATATGCGGCAAGGAATTCGCCGAAGCCCATCGTTTCGGCGTTCTTGATGCCGGGAACAACGAGGGCACGCGTGCCATCAGGCTTCGGCATATCGATCGCAATGCCGAGGTTGATGTGCGCAGGAGTGACAACAGAAGGCTTGCCATCTGGCTCGTCATAGAACACGTTTTGGCTGGGGAACTCTTTGAGAGTCTGGATGATCGCCCACGCGATGAGGTGCGTAAACGACACCTTGCCACCACGAGCACGCTTCAAGTGGTTATTGATAACGATGCGGTTATCGATCATGAGCTTCGCGGGGATGGTGCGAACACTCGTGGCCGTAGGAACCGTGAGGCTCGAATCCATGTTTGACGCAAGAGCCTTGGCAGCCCCACGCAGCGGGGCAACAACGTTCTCTGCCTGGGGCTTAGCAGCAGCCTCAGCCTTCAACGTCTCGATCGGAGTCGTGGTTGGAGCCTCAGCCGGAATGGGCTGCGGTTTGGGCTCTATAGAAGTGGTGCGAGCTACCGGCTGGCTTCCCGTGCTCGGGTTCGCCTCGTCCACGAAGGGCTTCTCTGCGGGAGCGTCTGAGGGAGCAGCGGGAGTGGCCGCGCTGGCGGGCTGTGGCGCAGCTGGCGTCTTCGCAGGTGCTGCGGCCGGAGCATCCGTGGGCTTCGCGCTTGGTGCAGGGGTGGTGGGTGCTGAGTCTTGAGAGGGCTGGTAGTTCTCAAGGAAGGGCCACCACGCCTCATCCACAAGATTCTTGTCTTCGAGGTACTTTGCGTACATCTCGTCGACCAACCACTCGTTGGCCCCGAAGTCGCTCGAGGAGTCTCCGTCCGCTGCGATTCCGGTTACTTGGCCTGACACGTCAAACCGCCTACTTTCAGTTCTGGTGTTCGTAAAAACGGCGCGCAGTCTGCGCGCCAGACATCCCCACCAATGTTAATCGCTTTGTTGTGTGTCTGCTGGCCGTCAGGCGGCGATCTTCATAAATTTTGAGACATTTCTCCAGATTGTTTTCACCTGGAGACCTTTAGGCTCGTGACTATGGATTTTTACGAGACCACGCCCACTCACGATCTGACCTATTCGGACGTGTTTCTTGTTCCCAGCCACTCCACCGTGGGCAGCCGGATGTCAGTCTCACTCGAACCTGGAGATGGCACGCCTGCAACCATTCCCCTCATCGCCTCAAACATGAACTCGGTTACCGGTCCCCGCTTGGCGGCGAGTCTCGCCCGCCGCGGAGGCTTGGGGGTGCTGCCGCAGGATCTCAGTGAGACCGATATGGCCGCCGCTCTCGCCTGGGTACGTGAACAGCCCATTGATCTCGACTCCGCTGTGTTCTTGAGCCCCAACGACACCGTCGAAAAGGCCCTACTGCTTGTCCCACCGCTAGCGGGCCACGGTGTAGTGCTGATGACGGATGGCGCGTTGGTCGGAATCGTGGATGCCGAACGACTAGAAACCGCGCTGCCCGGCGCCGAGCTGGGCGATATTGCGCGCGCCAATACGCAGCCGATCGATCGTGCCGAGTTTGGAAGCGCCCGCGAACTCTTCGACCTCCTTGTCGATCGTGGCCTCTCCTTTGCCCCCGTGGTTGATGGCGACACCGTTGTGGGAACCACGAGCAAGACAAGCGCACTTCGTTCCACCCTGTATACGCCCGCGCTCGACAGCGACGGCAAGCTCGCGGTCGCCGCGGCGCTCGGCATTAACGGGGACGTTGCTTCGCGAGCGCGCGCTCTGGTGGCCGCCGGCGCTAGCACGCTCGTTCTCGACACCGCGCACGGACACCAAGACGGAATGGTGCGCGCGGTCGAAACCGTCGCAGCTCTTCACCTTGGCGTGCCGATTGTGGCCGGGAACGTCGTTACCAGTGCAGCCGTTCGCGACCTCGTGACCGCGGGCGCCACCATCATCAAAGTCGGTGTCGGCCCCGGTGCCATGTGCACAACACGCATGATGACCGCGGTCGGACGTCCGCAATTCTCTGCGGTACTTGAGACGGCGGCAACCGCGCGCGAACTCGGAGCTCACGTGTGGGCAGATGGGGGAGTGCGCTACCCGCGCGACGTTGCTCTCGCGCTCGCAGCGGGCGGGGCATCCGTCATGATCGGGTCGTGGTTTGCAGGCACGATTGAAGCACCTGGAGAGTTGCGCACCGATGAGGCAGGCGCTCTCTACAAAACCAGTTGGGGGATGGCATCCACAAAGGCTGTTCGGGCGCGCTTCGGAGGCCTTGATGCCTACGAACTCGCTCGCAAGGAGCTCTTTGCCGAAGGAATCTCAGGCTCGAAGATCTACCTCGATCCTGTGCGCCCCTCGATCGATGACCTCATCGACATGATCACCTCGGGAGTGAGGAGTTCGTGCACCTATGCCGGCGCGGCCAATTTGAGCGAGTTCCGTGAACGTGCGCTCGTCGGAATCCAGTCGGCAGCAGGGTATGAAGAGGGCAAAGCACTGCCTGTGAGCTGGTAAAAGCACTCTTATTTCCCAGCGATTTGTTCTATACTCGACCCCATAATGGACGACCCTCCCTCTAGTCGTCGCCGGAGTTCTACTCCGTGCGACCATCACTTGTCTTTCGCCCGTTCTCTACCTACCTCCGCGGCTGGAGGTGATCTGTCATGAATGAATGGCTGCTCCTCGCCGCAGGCCTCGTGCTGACTGTCGGTACGGGGTTCTTCGTTGCTTCCGAGTTTGCGCTTGTGAACCTCGATCGCTCTGACCTCGAAGCTCGCCAAGAGCGAGGTGAAAAGCGACTCGGCACGACCATCTCGGCCCTCAAGCACACCTCTACCCATCTCTCGAGTGCTCAACTCGGCATCACCCTGACGACGTTGCTCGCCGGGTACACCCTTGAGCCAGCATTCAGCACGTGGCTAGCGATTCCTCTTGGTGCTGTACTGCCGTCGACAGCTGTGACGGTGATTGCGAGCATCCTTGCCATCACCTTCGCCACGCTGCTATCGATGATTGTTGGCGAGCTTGTGCCTAAGAACTTTGCGCTCGCACTTCCGCGTGCCACCGCGAAGTTCGTTGTGCCGTTCCAGGTTCTGTTCACGACGGTGTTCAAACCGGCCGTGAGCCTGCTCAACAACACCGCGAACGCCATTTTGCGTTCCGTGGGTATCGAGCCGAAAGAAGAGCTTTCCGGCGCGCGCACCGCGGAAGAGCTCACGTCACTTGTCCGTCGTTCGGCAAGCGAGGGAAGCCTCGAAGCCGACACCGCAACCCTGCTTGCACGCACTCTCGCTTTTGCCGATCACACAGCCCAAGACGTGATGACCCCTCGACCGCGAGTCGACAGCATCGACCGTACGGATAGTGCGCAAGACGTTATAGATCTCGCCAAACGAACCGGGTTCTCGCGCTTTCCTGTTACTGACGACAGCATTGACGATGTTGTCGGTCTCGTGCACATCAAGCAAGCCGTCGCCGTGCCGCACAAGAAGCGCGCAGAAGTTCCGGTTTCTGCTCTGCAGACCGAAGCGCTCCAAGTGCCGGAAACGATGCGGTTGGATGCTCTCCTGGCCGAATTGCGTGGCCGCGGCTACCAAATGGCCGTCGTCGTCGATGAATACGGCGGAACTGCGGGAGTCGCCACCCTCGAGGACCTCGTGGAGGAACTCGTCGGTGAGGTATCCGACGAACACGACCGCTCGAAGGCAGACGTCGTGCGATCGCGTGACTGGTTCACTTTTCCGGCGATCCTCCGCCCTGATGAACTTTTGGAGCGCACTGGCGTCGAAGTTCCCGAAGAGGGTCCCTACGAAACCGTTGCAGGCTGGCTCATGAGTGAACTCGGTCGCGTTCCGCGCACCGGTGACACAATTTCTGCCGCCGGCGGAGTATTCCGAATCGAACGATTGGAAGGTCGACGTATCGACCGTGTGAGGTTCACTCCCGATCCGATTGTTTCCGCGACTGATGCAGAGGTGGTGAGCTAATGGAGTTCTGGGGAATTTTTTGGCTGTTCATACTCCTGATCATCAACGCCTTCTTCGTCGGCGCGGAGTTTGCCGTGATCTCGGCACGCCGCTCGCAGATCGAGCCGCTCGCGGCATCCGGTTCGCGCGCGGCAAAAACAGCGCTCTGGGCAATGGAGCATGCCACTCTCATGCTTGCTGCCTGCCAGCTGGGTATCACTGTCTGTTCGCTGCTTATTCTGAATGTTTCCGAGCCCGCGATTCACCACTTGCTTGAAGTGCCGCTTGCATTCACGGGACTGAGCGAAGAACTGATCAGTACGATCGCGTTCATTCTCGCTCTCATCATCGTTTCGTTCTTGCACGTAGTGCTTGGTGAGATGGTGCCGAAGAACCTGTCGTTCTCGATTCCAGACCGCGCGGTACTCATTTTGGCTCCGCCACTCGTATTCATCGCGACAGTGTTCCGCCCGATTATCGTCGCGCTCAACGCGATTGCGAATGGAATCTTGCGTCTCTTCAAGGTCGAGCCGAAGAGCGAAGCAAACAGCGTATTCACGCTCGACGAGGTTGCCACCATCGTGGCGCAGTCGACACGAGAAGGTGTGCTGACGGATGCCGGTGGCACGCTGACGGGTGCATTCGAGTTCACCTCGAAGAAGGTGGGGGATGTCGCGATTCCCATGTCGGGACTTGTCACTTTGCCCGAGGATGCCGCTCCGGCTGACCTCGAGAAGGCTGTCGCTCAACGCGGGTTCTCGCGATACATCTTGCTCAATGATTCAGGGGAGCCTACGGGCTACCTGCACCTCAAAGATGTCATTGACCTCGACGAGAGTGAGTTCCATGAGCCAGTTCCGCCCAAGCGGATCCGACAGCTCATCTCGATGTACTGCGAGACCGATGTCGAAGACGCCCTCGCGACAATGCGTCGCTCGGGCGTGCACGTCGCCCGCAGCTTCGACGTGACCGGCGCAACCACCGGAGTGCTGTTCCTCGAAGACATCATCGAAGTGCTTGTCGGCGAAGTTCAAGACGCGACCCGGCGTCGCTAGCAGCGTTCTCAACTATCGTGGACTTCCATGGAAGCTGAGTCGATGTGGGGTGCCGCCGACGCGGCACGCCACATCGCTCTGCCCCAGGAGGGCGACGACAAGTACACGCGAGGTGTGCTCGGGCTGATTACGGGATCAGCGCAGTACCCGGGCGCTGCCGTGCTGGGAGTGGAAGCAGCGGCACGCACCGGGGTGGGCATGATCCGATACCTCGGTTCTGAGCGCGCTCAAGACCTTATTCTGCAGCGCCGCCCCGAAGCAGTGATGTCTGATGGCCGAGTGCAGGCCTGGCTCATTGGCTCGGGCATGGATCACGCCAATCGAGAACCGGATGCGGAGCGCGACATCGCAGCAGCGCTCACGCAGAACGTACCACTCGTGCTCGATGGGGGAGCGCTAGACGTTGTCCACCGAGTCGTCGCGCCCACCGTCATCACCCCGCACTATCGCGAACTCGCTCGACTGCTCGGAGAGCCGGTGGAGTCAATTGCGGCAAACCCGCGCGACTGGGCGGAGTCCGCCGCCACCCAGCTCGGCTGCACAGTGCTACTCAAGGGGCACACGAGCTACGTTTCCGACGGGAGCGCTACAGCCGCGATCGCAGCGGCTCCCGCGTGGCTCGCGACCGCTGGCGCTGGAGACGCGCTCGGCGGCATCCTTGGAGCCTTAGTAGCCACGCACAGTCGCGCCGTTCTTGAGGACCCCACCCTGCTTGTGGGGCTAGCTGCCACAGCTTCGTACCTTCATGGCCGGGCAGCATCCCTCGCGAGCGGCGGCGGCCCGCTGACGATTCTTGACCTCTGCGAGAGCCTTTCTGGTGTTGTCGCCGAGCTTGTTGCGGATGCGGCGGCGCCCGACACTGCATCCCCGTGCTAACGCGTCACGCCGTCAGTGCCGTCGCGCTCTGGCTGCTTTTTATCGGTGCGCACCTCGTGCTTGGCCTTCTCAATCTTCACGGCCCGGGCAACCCCTTCGGCGATGTCACGGTTGTGTACGCACGCTGGGCGGAGCAAGCCTATTCCAACGGAATCGTCGTAGGCGTTGATATTCCGTGGGTGTATCCACTGCTGGCTATTGTGCCGATTCTTGCTTCGGTGACGTTCGGCCTCGGGCATATGGGAGCGACGTGGCTTGCGCTAGTCATGACGCTCAACCTTGTGGCACTCGGTTTCGTCACTAGGTGGGGCCGATCCCGGTCGGGAGTGATTGCCGGGTGGTGGTGGCTGGCTTTCCTTCTTGCCCTCGGACCTATCGCTCTGGGGCGTATTGATGCGATCACGGTCGCGATTGCGCTCATCGGAGTGCGTTTATTGAGCGGGCACCCTCGCGTAGCAGGGGTAATTCTTGCGTGCGCCGCGTGGGTAAAGGTCTGGCCCGCAGCGCTCATTCTGGCCGCGGTGATCGCTCTTCGTGATCGCTGGGTCGTCGCGATCGCGGCTGCAGCAAGCACCGCAACGGTGATTGTGTTTGCGTTGCTCGCTGGTTCAGGCGACAACGTTCTGAGTTTCATTACCCAGCAGACGGGCCGGGGTATCCAGATTGAATCTCCGGTTGCCGGATTGTGGTTGTGGCAGATGGTGGCCGGTGCGCCTGAGTCGTTCATTTACTACGATTCCGCAATCTTGACGTTCCAAGTTGCAGGGCCGGGGGTGGACGCCGTTGCTGCAGCGATGACACCGTTGCTTGCGGCCGTTGTGCTCGCCGTCTCGTTGCTCGGTATCCGTGCGGCGCGCTCGGCGGCTCGAGCTGGAATGAACGAGACGCAGGTTCTTGCCACGCTGAGTCTCGCTCTGGTGCTCGTGCTGATCGTGCTTAACAAGGTGGGCTCGCCTCAGTTCACGACGTGGCTGGCGGTCCCTGTCGTCTTGGGGCTCTTGAGCGAGGGGGCTACTCGGTTCAGGTTGCCGGCCGCGCTTAGCCTCTGCATAGCGGTGTTAACTCAACTCGTCTACCCGTATTTTTACGATCTGCTGTTAGTAGCGGATCCCGTCTTGGTCGCGATCGTGACTGCTCGCAACGTGCTTCTTCTCACACTGATGGTGTGGTCAATTGTCGAGCTCGTGCGCCTCGGCGGACGCCAAACAGCTGGCCACCTCAGCGCATCTCCACCCGCCCGGTCGCTCAACCCCACGACTTTCCCCGACCAACTCAAAGCAAAGGAATCAGCATGATCGTTGCATTTTCAGTAGCACCCAGCGGTGGTGCCCAAGGAACCGACTCAGTCCATGATGCGGTCGCCGCCGCCGTTAAGGTTGTTCGTGACTCAGGGCTCCCCAATCAGACCGATTCGATGTTTACAACCATCGAAGGCGATTGGGATGAAGTGTTTGCTGTAGTGAAAGCGGCGACTGAAGCAGTTGGTCAGTTTGGGTCGCGGGTATCGCTCGTGCTGAAGGCCGACATTCGCCCCGGTCACACCGGCGAGATGACCGGCAAGGTCGAACGCCTCGAAAAAGCGATCAGCCGCTCTCACGACTAACGACGAACTCCGCTGCTTAGAGGTGGTGCATCGTGTCAGTTTCAATGAGAATGCCATCTTCAAGGGCGCGCTTACGCAGCGCGACCTTGGTGCCGACATCGAAGCCCGCAACGCGGTACTTCTCGCGAATGCGTTTGAGGTAGCTCTTCGCCGTCTCTTCAGAAATGCTGAGTTGGTAAGCAACTGACTTGACCGGTTCACCACCGCCGTAGAGCGCCATGACGCGACGTTCTTGCGCGCTGAGTTTCGGAGCGCCACCAATTTCGTCGGCGTTGATCGCGAGATCCAGTTCGGCAGAAATGAATGACTCGCCCTTGGCGGCGGCACGGATCGCTTCGACAATCATGTCGGCGTCTTCGCTCTTCACGAGGTAGCCGAGCGCCCCTGCGGCGAGTGCTTCGCGCACCACGTTGGGTTCAGAGTAGGTGCTCATAAGGACGACGCGAACGTTCATCGACTTGAGCGTGTTGATCTTGAGCGAGACGGGGATGTTGTCTTTGAGGTCGAGGTCGAGCAAAACAACGTCGACGGGGAACTCGGGATGAATGGTGAGTTCAGGCCACGTGGGCACCGCGACGACCATGTCGATGTCTTCTGCGGCCTTGCGGATCCACTCGGTGAGCGCACCGAGCAGCATCCGATGGTCGTCAACGAGTGCGAGCCGAATGCGCTTTGTTGGTTCAGTCACGATGAAGTCCTCTGATAGATCGTTTTATCTTACGAATTTATTTGTCTGCGGGGTTATCGACAAGACATTCGATGTCGAGACGCACGCTCGAATCTTGAATCGAATCGGTGTAGGTGCCGACTTTGGCGACCGCTTCCCACGTTGAAGCATCGACGCGATTTCGTGTTACTCCGCTTGAAGTGATCGAAATACCGATCGCCACTTTGTCTTCGAAGCCGGGCGCCACAACGGTAGTTGATGGAGCGATTGTAATGTGAACGGAGTTTTTGGCCCCGCGCTTTGTGGTGTCGGAGACAAAAAGCCACGCTGTCGAAAGCAAGCCGTCACGCTGTACCGGGTCGAGGAGGCCGGCAAGGCTTCCCTTGTCGGTGAGAGTGACAGATTTGCCGAGGAGGTCAGACTCGGTGATTGCGTGGTAGAGCCAGGTTTCACGGCGACCCTCAATGAGGTGCAGTCGCAATTCAGTTGCGAGGGATGCTGCAGTCGAGGCGATCTTGGGCTGCAGCGGAAGCGTCGTAGAACCATTCGCTACAGAATCGAGCAGCTTCTCTGCGGCGAGGTCGAGTCGAGCAAGTTCTTCGGACGCCATCATCCCGACCGCAAAGCGCGGTGCTGTGAGCGTGCTCTGCACAAGCACACGGTCGAGTTCAACCTGAACGAGTCGCCGGAAGTTGGTGATGAGCGATAGCCCAATCGCTGTCGGTAGCACTGCGAAAGCGACGGTGGTGATCTGAGGGGCGAGGTTGTCAGTGGTGAGTGGCACATTGACGAGAATGACGGCGGTCAGTCCAACGCCCACGAGGGATGCCGCGACGATGAGCTCCGTGGTTGGCCGCACCGTCAAGACGAGCAAGAGTGCCATTCCCGCAGCGACCGCAGAGGTCGCATACGTACCAATATCGTGAAGATCCCAGACGGCATAGATGTCGAGTGCCATAACTGCAGCCAGGCCGACAACGAAGAGCACGAACATCCAGTGGGGAAGTTGTCCGCTCGTGAGTTGAACCACCGTGATAGTCGTCGCGATCAGGAGAAGGAGCAGCACCCAAGCAATCGCGGCGATGAGGGGGTTGGGGTAAACATCCCACAAAATGACGAGCCAAACGAGGCCATAAATGGCGCGGAGGCTGACGAGAATGGCGGCACCTACACCCACGAATCCGGTGCCGAGACTCGTCAGTCGGGGGCTGTCATCTCGAGCGAGCCGACGAATTGTCGCACTCTTGGAATGGCGGCCCTTGTCGCCGACGATGACGCCGAGAGTGTTTTCTTCAGGGGGAGCGTAGGTCATCGGGGAACCTCCAACACCACGGTAGTGCCTGAACCGGGGGTGGAGAAGAGTCTGGCCTGACCGCCTACTTCTTTTAATCGTGCGACGACGGACTCTTTGAAGCCGAGACTAGCCGAGTCAACATCGTCGAGCACAAAACCGACTCCCGAATCGGTAATCATGGCGCGCACTGTGGTGTCGTCTTCGGTGATCGTGACATGCGCTTCGGTAACTCCCGAGTGACGTCGAACGTTTTCGAGGCATTCCGCGAGAGCGAGCAAGAAAGCATCGAGGACATCGCTGGGCAGCAGCACCTGTCCCGTGCCGTGCCAACTGACCTCAAGCCCCATCCGGCCAAATCGCTGCTTGACCGACTCCAGCGTCGTGCCAAGAACTGTCTCGCTTACGGGAGCGCTGAGGTTGTAATCCCCTGATGCCTGCGGCGTTGGTGTCGCTCCGAGACGCAACTGGCGAAGTAGTCGTGCATCATCGCCGGCTTGCTGGCGCATCGCATCGGCCGAAACGCCGACCCCCGAGTGGGCAAGAAGGGTGAGCGTGGCGAGAACGGTGTCATGCAGCAGGCGGGCACCTTGACGACGCTGTGCTTCTGTCTCACTTGCTTGTCGTTCCGCACGGTGAGCGCGACCGATGCTCGCGATGCGGCGCACAGCCTGTGGTACTCCAGAACTGATCCAGAATCCGATGAGAGCAGCGAGGATCCAGCCAAACACGATGAGAGCCAGAGTGCGCACCGGAGTCTGGAACGGCGCGACTGAGATTACTGTGACGCTGGAGACCGTCAGAAAACTGATGAGGAGGATCACGCGACGCGCGAATGTGGTCGTCAGCACTATTGCGAGGCACGCGAGCGATGCGGATGCCAACTGCGCTGCGGACGAGACCCCCGCCTGGCTGGGGCCGCCGGGGGTGTTGGCGATCAGCAGAATCACGGCGGTGCCAGCAACGAATGACGGAAGGACCCATCCGAGAGAGCGACTGTTGCCCATCTTGAATTGAACGACGGCCATGACGGCGTACAGGGGGAGACACAGGATCAACGTGAGGGTCGTGACTGCGCCGGGAATGCTCAAGCAGATGACCGATACGATCAAGAAGCTGAGGCTCGCTACGCGCGCCGTGCGCTGCAGTAGGCGATCTCGTTCTTTAGCCATGAGGTCCATTTGTGGCAATGTTGGCACATTAAGTCCCTCTATCGGGGGTGACGCACCGCCGATGCCATGAGCGAAGGTTAATTCGTGACAAACACGCCTGCGGGGGTGTGATTCTCAGCGATCTTAAATGTCGAGCAGGCGCCTCAACTGAACGCTCATCAGGTCGTTCTCGATGAGGAATCCATCGTGGCCGAACGGAGAATGGATAACGTGAGGAACATTGCCATCGAGGTTGCCCGGTAGGTGCTGCGCAATGATCTCTTGACCGGATACCGGGAAAAGTCGATCGCTGTCGATGCCGAGGACCAGCGCGGGCATTGTCGCTCGCGCGAGAGCCTGCTGCACGGTTCCACGACCGCGCGCCACGTCATGCGAACTCATGGCCTCCACGAGGGTGATGTAACTGTTGGCGTCGAAGCGGCGCGCGAACTTATTGCCATGGAAGTCGAGGTAGCTTTCGACCGCGTAGCGTCCGCCTTTGCCCCACGGGCTGACGTCACTCTGCCACGTGCGCTCAAATCGTTCATTCAGTTCGTCGGAGGAGCGGTAGTTGATGAGCGCTAATCGGCGGGCGAGAGCCAAACCACGGTGCGGTCCATCGCCATCCGCCGCATCGTAGTAAGTGCCGTCCGCAAACGCTGGATCAGTGCGAATAGATTCAACCTGCACAGAATTGTGGGCAATTTGGTCGGCGGTCGACACCGGCGGTGCCGCCAAGATCGCAACCTTGGAGAGCCGATCCGGATGCCCGACTGCCCATTCGAGGGCGTGCATCCCACCCATCGAGCCGCCGATTACGGCTGCCCAACGGTCGATGCCGAGAGAGTCACTCAGTGCGACTTGTGCGGAGACTTGATCGCGAATCGTGACGAATGGAAAGCGTGCGCCAAACTCGGCCCCATCGGGGGCGTGGGATGCAGGGCCCGTGCTGCCTTGGCAACCGCCCAAGATGTTGGGGGCGACGACGAACCAACGGTCGGTGTCGATGGCTTTGCCCGGCCCGACGAGGTCGTTCCACCATCCGCCCGTCGCGTGCCCAGCACCGGGAGCTCCCGTGATGTGGCTATCGCCTGTGAGGGCATGTGCCACAAGAATCGCGTTGGAGGCATCGTCGTTGAGAGTGCCGTGGGTTTCGTAAGCGATGCGCGCTGATGGCAGCTTTCCGCTGAATTCGAGAGCGAGGTCGGTGACCGTGATGAACTGGCGTTGCCCGGCGGGATCGCCTTCGCGCCAGGCTCCCGTCGCCGGAGGCTTGCCAAGGAGCGAACGCACGTTTGCGTCGGTGATAAATGCCGAAGGAACAGTGTCTTCGGGTGTCTGCCAGTCCATGTCGTGTTAAGTATCGCGAACTAACCCGGGCGGAACGAAATTATTACGCGCTCGCGGTCAAGAATTCTTGACGTGAGCGCATGCCGGCTCCTAAACGCAGCGATGGCGGTGACCCCCGTGAGGAGTCACCGCCATCGTCAGCAGTTGCTGCGGTCAGGAGAGACTTAGGCGCTCGCGCGGAGTTCTTCAGTCTTTGCCCGTGCCGCATCGAAGCCGGCCTGTAGGTCGGCCTTGATGTCCTCGATGTTCTCGAGGCCCACCGAGAGTCGCACCAGTCCGGGGGTGACTCCGGCGGTCAACTGCTGCTCGGGGGAGAGCTGTGAATGAGTGGTCGACGCAGGGTGAATGATGAGGCTGCGCACGTCACCAATGTTGGCGACGTGGCTGAACAGCGAGACACCATTGACAAACGAACGACCCGCGTCAACACCGCCCTTGAGTTCGAAGGAGAGAACTCCACCGACGCCCTTGGGGGCGTACTTGTTTGCGCTGGAGTACCACGGGCTCGAGGGGAGGCCAGCGTAATAGACGGTATCGACATCGTCGTGAGCGTCAAGCCATTCAGCGATTGCCTGAGCGTTCTGCACGTGACGCTCGATGCGCAAGCTGAGCGTCTCGATGCCCTGGATGAGCGAGAACGCGCTGTCCGGCGAGATTGCTGCACCGAGGTCGCGCAGCAACTGCACTCGCGCCTTGATGATGTACGCGATGCCGTCGCCAAGCACTCCCGTGTAGCTTGCGCCGTGGTACGAGGGGTCGGGCTCGGTGAGACCGGGGAACTTGTCGACGTTCTTTGACCACTCGAACTTGCCGCCATCGACGATGACACCGCCAAGAACAGTGCCGTGGCCGCCAAGGAACTTTGTCGCCGAGTGAACGACGATGTCGGCGCCATGCTCGAGCGGACGGATCAGGTAGGGCGTGGCGATCGTGTTGTCGACGATGAGGGGAACTCCGCTGGCGTGCGCAACATTCGCGACGAGCTCAATGTCGAGAACGTTGATGCGCGGATTGCCGATGGTCTCGGCGAACAGGAGCTTAGTGTTGGGGCGCACGGCGGCAGCCCACTCCGCGGCATCATCCTGGTTCTCCACGAAGGTGGTCTCGATACCGAGCTTTGCGAGGGTGTACTTGAAGAGGTTGTAGGTTCCGCCGTATACCGACGACGATGACACAATGTGGTCGCCAGCTTGAGCGATGTTGAGCACGGCAAATGTCGTAGCTGACTGGCCTGACGCAAGCAGTAGGGCTGCGGTTCCGCCTTCAAGGGCGGCGACGCGCTGCTCAACAACATCCTGCGTGGGGTTCTGGATGCGCGTGTAGATGTTGCCGAATTCTGCGAGAGCGAAGAGATTCTTAGCGTGATCCGCATCGTTGAACACGTACGCGGTTGTCTTGTAGATCGGAGTAGCCCGAGAGTTGGTCGTGGGGTCTGGCTGCGCGCCTGAGTGGATCTGCTTGGTCTCAAAGTTCCAGTCGCTCACGGCGGCCTCCTCGTTTCTCTTGGTGGGTCGGGACATCCGCCACACTGTGAGCCTAAGCAGCCGCTCAGGGAGGGTCAATCATTGCTGAAACATGTCGTAACTCAGCGCTTTTTGGTAGACAGATCTGTCTCGGCGGGCAAGGGGATGAATACCCAGTTCGGTTTTGGCTCGATGAGCGGGCGGAAGATTCGCTTCACGAGAGGCGTCGATAAGACGAGAGCGATACCGATGCAGCCGAGGACCATGCTCACGAGCCACATCGCTGAGGCACGTTCATCCAACAGCAGTCCACTCTCGCGGAGCGGGTAGAGCACGAAGCTGTGCAGCAAGTAGACATACATTGTTGATTGACCAGCATCGGTGACCCAGGTGTGGCGTCGCGGCACGAGAGCGAAGAACGCAGCGCTCAGGATGACGGCGAGCACGATGAGCCCCAAGCGCACTGCGCCGGCCCACCACTGATCTTCGCCGAGCCCGTGGTACGAGGCGTCATAGAAGAACCAGAAACGCAGATCGATGGTGCGCCAGAGTTCGATATTGGCGAGAATGACCGCCAAGAAGCCCGCGAAAATAGTGACGGCGAGAGCCCGCAGCAGCACTAGGCGCTCGGCGACATTCCACTTCTCCATCAGCCCCCACTCGTTGAGCTTCCAGCCGAGAACAAAGAAGGGAAGGATGCCGATGGCGCGGGAGAGAGAGAAGGTGCTGTCGACATTGTCGAGGTACCCCACCCCGATCGACGCGATAACGGCCCAGAGCAGCGGCCAGCGCACTTGAGACAGGTACGGCAAAATGAGACGGAAAATGCCGAGCGCGAGCAAGAACCACAGCGTCCAGCTCGGCTGTGATGGGTTGAGGTCTGTTTCGCCCTCGACCAGAAACTTCACGAGAGTCCAGATGGTCTCCATGATGAAGTACGGCACGATGATGTCGGTGATGACCCGGCGCATCTGGAGTGCCGTCGGAGCTCCCGGCTTGGAAAAATAGCCGCTGATGATGGCGAAGGCCGGCATGTGGAATGCGTAGATAAAAAGATACAGCGCGAGGGCGTAGTTGGAGTCGTACGTCATCCGCTGGATGCCGTGCCCGATCACCACAAGAGTGACGGCCAGAAAACGTGCGTTGTCCCAGTGCGGCAAGCGCACTTTGGGGGCGCGGGCAGGCGGCGGGGGCGTGAGAGAAGCTCCGGTCATTCCTTGAAGTGTAATACCGCTATTTTGGAAGAATGGTAAATAGGCGAGTAGTTGTTACTGGAGCAAGCTCGGGCATTGGTGAAGCGACTGCGCGTCGCTTTGTGAAGCAGGGCTGGAATGTTGTCGCCGTGGCGCGACGTGCCGATCGTCTCGAAGCATTGGCGGCAGACACTGGCGTCGATACGTTCGTGGCCGACATCACCAAGCAAACCGAGGTGGATGCGCTCGCCGCCTACCTTCGCGAGCTCGGCCCCATCCACGCGCTTGTCAACAACGCCGGCGGCGCTTTGGGCCTCGACAGCGTCGAAAACAGCGATCCGGATGACTGGACGCGCATGTTCGACGTCAACGTCGTGGGCACGAAACGCGTGACGAGCGCACTGCTACCGCTGTTGCGCGACGGCGTCGTCGAGGGCGACACCGCGAGCATCCTCATGGTCACCTCTATTGCTGGCCACGTTGCATACGAAGGCGGCAGCGGGTACAACGCCGCCAAATTTGCGCAGCATGCGCTGACCGCGGTGTTGCGACTGGAGCTTGCCGGCGAGCCGATCCGGGTTATCGAAGTTGCGCCGGGAATGGTGAAGACCGAAGAGTTTGCGCTCGTGCGCTTTGCGGGCGATGCGGCGAAAGCAGATTCTGTGTACGACAACGTGCCCGACCCGCTCGTGGCTGAGGACATCGCCGAAACGATTGTGCACTCGATCGAACTGCCGCCGTTCGTGAACATCGACCTCGTGACGGTGAAGCCAGTTGCTCAAGCCGCACCGCACAAGATGATCAGGGGCGAGCTGAAGGTTCGGTAGATGGTGCCGCAGAATCGCTAATCTCAGGCACCAGCACTTCGACCTCGTCGGCGACATCCGCGAACGCCAGCTTCGGCACGAGGAACAGCAACACCGCCGCGACGAGAGCACCAACACCACAAATAGCGAACACGGTGAGATAGCCGAGCAGACTCGATGCCGTCTCCGTGACCGCGGATGCCGCCCCCGCGACGAGCACGATAGCGAAGACTGCTGAGGCGAACGATCCACCAATCGTTTTCGTCGTATTGGTGAGGGCTGTAGCGATGCCCGTTTGGCCCCGCGGTGCCGCTGCTGCTGCCGCGGCCGGAAGCGCGCCGACGAGGGCACCCGATCCGAGTCCGGCAATACTCATATTGAGGAACACGCTCAGCACGCTGTCATGGAACGGCAAGAACAGCAGGTATCCGGTGGCGACAAAGAACGTCGCCACGATCAGAGCCACTCGAGGACTCTTCCGCTTAGAGAGCAGCGGGAAGAGCAGTGCTCCGACGATCATCGAGACCAGGTATGCCCCGATGATGTACGAGATCTCATCCGATTCCATGCCGAGCCCGTAACCGTTGACGGGGTCAGTGCCAGCGAAAGTGGAGAGCGGCGCCTGCGCACCGAGGAGGCTGATGCCGACGAGCCCCGCAGTGAGTTGAATGGGCCACATGCTGGGGTCTCGCAGCATCCGAAGATCAATGGCAGGGTCGTTGTGGCGCAGCTCATAGCGACCCCAGGGAACGAACGTAGCCGCGCCCGCGAGCATCAGCAAGTACACCCACCACGTTTCTGGCCCGTTGATGCGCAAGAACGTGAGACCCGAGGTGATGAGGAGCAGCCCGAGCGTCAACAGCACGAAACCCCAGAAGTCGAGCGAACGGCCGGGCAGCGGTTTTGACTCGGGCACACCGAACAGGATGACGAAGAAGACGAGAGTGACGGCAATTGCCGGGATCATGAGGGTCTGCTGCACGTTCTCGCCAAAGGCTTTGAAGATGCGGCCTCCGCCAAGAGCACCCATGATGGCGCCAGCCTCAAGCGCGACGACGAGAAAACCGGCAGCACGTCGGGTCTGCGATGCACCCGTGCCGGTCACGCGGCCGCGATCAAAAATGAGGGCGACTTCGAGGGGGAGCCAGACAACGTAGAACCCCTGAAGCGCCCACGCAATGAGAAAGCTTGTGAAGTCACCGGTGAACGCGAGCCACCAGGTCGCGCCAGCAGTGAGAACGGTCGAGATCAGCAGGATGCGCTTGTGCCCGTGCATGTCGCCGAGTTTCGCCAGAATCGGCACCACAATTGCGCTCAACAGCAGTTGTGCTGCCTCGAACCAGTTGAAGTCAGCATCGCGGATGCCCAAATGCTGAACCAGATCGGGAATCAAAGGGATGTAGTACCCCTGCAAGATTCCACTCACGAGCTCGACAAAAAAGAGATAGCCGATAAGGCCAATCGTGATGGCCCCGGATTTACCGCGCAGCAAAGACATGAACGGATGCTATCGCTAGCGAACACAGAAGCTAGCGTAATGACATGGAATTAGGCGGTATCGACCCCGGGTGGTCTCGCGTGCTCGAACCTGTCGCCGCGCAGCTCGACACGGTTGCGGGCTTTCTGGCACAAGAAACCGAACAGGGCAACGAATGGCTGCCCGCGGAAAGTGCTGTACTGCGCGCCTTTCGCGAACCCTTCGAATCGGTGAGAGTGCTCGTGGTCGGCCAAGACCCTTACCCGACCCCCGGCCATGCCGTCGGGCTCGCTTTCTCCACCGATCGGGCAGTGCGACCACTGCCGCGGAGCCTCAGCAACATTTATCGAGAATTGAACGACGACCTCGGTATCCCGCCCGCAGCCCACGGCGACGTGAGCGCGTGGCAACACCAGGGAGTGTTGCTACTCAACCGGGTGCTGACGGTGCGAGCTGGGGAGGCCGGCTCCCACCGTCGTCACGGGTGGGAAGAGATTACAGCCCACGCGATACGGGCGCTCGCGGAGAGGCCGCAACCACTCGTAGCGGTGCTGTGGGGAAAGGATGCGGCATCCGTCGCCCCCATGCTTGGCGACGTTCCTATCGTGATGAGTGCGCACCCGAGTCCACTTTCGGCCCGCCGCGGTTTCTTCGGCTCGAGGCCCTTCAGCCGCGTGAATACTGCGCTCGAGGCGCAAGGTGCAGCGCACATTGACTGGCGGCTCGACCCGTAAAATAAGTCTTTCGACACCCTCGCTACGTCACCCATTGGGAGCAGCTTTGTCACACCATTTCAGAGACGCCAGTGCGGCGGATGATGCGGCGCTCGCCGAAATCTACGGCCACTACGTGAGCACGACTGTCGTGACATTCGACATCGTTGAGGTCACCCCCGAGATAATGACCGCCAAGCGCGCCGCGGTCGAAAGTTCGGGTCTGCCATTCATCGTCGCCGTCGACGACGACGAGCGGGTGCTCGGTTATGCCGCCATGTTTCCGTGGCGTCCCAAAGCTGCCTACAAACACACGGTTGAAGGCTCGATCTACTTGTCGCCAGCAGCCACAGGTCAGGGCGTGGGCGGCGCACTGCTCACAGAACTGCTCGAACGGGGACGGCAGATCGGCATCCGCGAAGTCATTGCCGTGATCTCGGATGAAGGCACCGAGGCCTCCGTGCACCTTCACAGCAAGCTGGGCTTCGAATCCATTGGGCACCTCAAGCGCGTCGGTTTCAAGTTCGACCGCTGGGTTGGCACCTACCTGATGCAGAAGTCGCTAGGCGAGTAGCGCTTCACCCACAAGCAAAAGCTTCCGAACGCACGGATGCCCGGACTCCCGCAAGGGGAGAGCCGGGCATCCGCAACTCTGGGTTGGTCTAGCGACCGCAGCCTTGGTGCTACGCGGCGTTGCGCGGGGTTGCTCGGCGAAGCAGGGTGAACCCGGCGACTCCGCTGATCGCGGTAACCGCGAGGCTCCACGCAGCGACGCCGAGTACCCCGAGGTCGGTCAAGGTGGAGCCCACCGCACCCCATGAATCGGTGAAGGTGGTCAGCGCGATCAGGCCGACCAGGAGCGCTCCGACGATGATGAAGAACACCGTGACACCGGTTGCCTTCCAGCGCACCCAGACCGCAGCAATTGCGGAACCGAAGAAGAGGAAGAACAGGAACAACACGAACTCGACAAAAATGCGCTCGAGTGTGGAATTGCCGAAGTAGATCGGTGCAAACATGGTGCCACCCATGCCCCAGCCGTTGGTTGCTTTTTCGATCGCTCCGAGCACGGTGAGACCGGTTGTGTAGATCACGGCGAGAATCACGAAGGCGAGCGCGCTGCCGAGGTAGTAGTCACGACGAGTGACTCCGTAGCCGAGTGCAAACGGGAATGTGATGCTGATTGCTTGAATCGCCACCACCATCATGTAAATAAAGATGAAGAAGCTCGATCCGCCAAATTCTGTGCCCTCGAGTGCGCCTTCTCTTTGCGCGGGTGAGAGTGCTGAGAAAATCAGCCACCAGATCGTGAGCGTTCCCACAAAGATCACACCGAGAATGATCCACGGCAAGCCGAGGGTCGTCCACGGGTTGGCAAAGTGCAGCTTGGCGACGCGCGTGATGCGCTTCATCGGGCTCGCTGGATGGGCGAGAGCCGTTGTTGTGGTGGTCATGCGCTGGCCTCGAATTCCTTGGTTTCGGTGCGGGTGAGTTGGATGATGAGCTGCTGCAGCGAGACGGGGGAGAGTTCCAGCCCGGCGGCGTGCGCGTCGCGGCGTTCGCTCTCGCTGAGCCCGGCAACGGTCACGGAGCTGAGCCCGCCGATGCCGTCGCGGTGCAGAACTTCGCGGTTTCCGATGAAGGCGTCGACGGCGGTCTTCATACCGACAACGTTCGTGGCGCGGTTGCGCAGTGTCTCGGCATCCTCGTTGATGAGGAGCTTGCCCTCGTCGATCACGAGAACGTGTTCGAGCAGGTTGCTGACCTCATCGATGAGATGGGTGGAGAGGATCACAGTGCGCGGGTGGTTGGCGTAGTCCTCAAGAAGGCGATCGTAGAAAATTTGGCGAGCCACGGCATCCAACCCCAGGTAGGGCTCATCGAAGAAGGTGAGCGGTGCGCGAGAGGCGAGGCCGACGATGACGCCGATGGAGGAGAGCTGGCCGCGCGACAGTTTCTTGATGCGGCGGTCGAGGGGGAGACGGAAGTCGGCGATCAGGCGATCGGCGAACTCTTGATCCCAGTTAGCGAAGAACCACGGGGCTGTCTTGAAGACATCTTTGGGGCGGAAGTCTTCGGGGTAGCGCTGGCTTTCTTTGATGAAGCAGGTGTTCTGCAGAACCTTGGCGTTCTCGACGGGGGCTTGCCCGAACAGTGAGATGGTGCCACTCGAGGCGAATTCTTGACCGGTAAGTAACTGCATGAGCGTGGTCTTGCCTGCGCCGTTGCGACCGAGCAGGCCGTAAATCTTGTTCTCGGCGACCGTGAAGCTCACGTCGTTGACGGCGTTCACTTTGCCGAAGCGCTTGCTGTGGTTGGTTACCTCGATGGTGGAGGTCATGAGTTGTTCGCCTCCTTGGCGATCATGTGGCTGAGTTGGGTGGAGTCGATGCCGAGCTTTTCTGCTTCGGCCAAGAGGGGGCGCACGTACTCGCTGCTGAATTTGTCGCGGCGAGCACTTTTGAGTTGTTCTTGAGCGCCGGTGGCGACGAACATTCCGATTCCTCGTTTCTTATAGAGAATTCCTGCATCGACGAGAACGTTGATGCCCTTGAGGGCGGTGGCGGGGTTGATGCGATAGAAGGCTGCGAACTCGTTGATCGAGGGAGCTTGGCCTTCTTCGGGCAGTGCGCCGGAGATAATGTCGTTCTCAATGTTCTCGGCGACTTGCGCGAAGAGGGGGCGAGAGTCATCCATGTGAGCCTCCTTTCTGGGTGCGGGCGGTGATCTAGCTGTGCTGAAGTGTTCCGGCGGCTAGTTGGTTAGTTGGTGATGTAACTAACCAACCAGCATGGCGGGTCGTTGTCAACCCCTTTAGGCTGAATTCGTGTCAGAACTTCATCGCCTCACCGCCCTTGAGCAGCTACATCTCTTGCGATCGGGCGAGGTGAAGCCCAGCGAACTTGTGGAGTGCTACCTCGATCGCATCGAACGCCTCAACCCTGAGCTTGGTGCGTTTACGGTCGTGACTGCGGATGCTGCGCGCCAGCGTGCTGCGGAGCTAGAAGCCTCTGGCTCCCGCGCCTCCGCTCTCTGGGGGCTTGCTTCGGGCGAGAAGGACTTGTGGGCCCGCGCCGGAGTGCGCACCGCCTATGGGTCGCGCGCCTTTGCTGACTTCGTGCCCGAGGTGTCGGATGAAATCGCCGATGTTCTCGATAACGCCGGCGCGATCAGCCTCGGCAAAACAGCGACGCCCGAATTTGGTCTCCCCGCCTATACCGAACCGCTCTCGGATGCCCCGGCCGTGAATCCCTGGGACACGTCGCTGGGCTCGGGCGGCAGCAGCGGGGGAGCGGCGGTTGCGGTCTCAGCGGGGCTCTTGCCTTTCGCGCCCGGCTCGGACGGTGGTGGCTCGATTCGCATCCCCGCCGCCGCGACCGGACTCGTCGGTCTCAAGCCTTCGCGCGGTCGCGTGCCCGCCGGTACTGGTTTCGGTAGTCTCGGCCAGCTTCCCGTGACCGGGCCCATCGCTCGCACGGTGGCGGATGCCGCGTTGCTCCTCGATGGCATTGCTGGTCCTTCGCCGTTCTCGGTCGGCCCGCCCACGTGGGACGGCGGTGCCTTCCTCAACGCCGCGATCCGCGGTGAAGGCACGTTTAACATCGGCGTCATGACAACCTCGCCGTGGGATGACACCTACGAGATCAGCGTCTCGCCCGAAGCTCAGGATGCTCTCACTCTCGCCCGCACCGCGCTCGACCAGCTCGGTCACGGCAGTGAAGACTTCGCGCTTGACCCCTCACCCGAATACGCCGAAGCCTTCACGGTGCTGTGGCAAGCGGGAGCTGCCGGGATCCCGCTCGATGGTGAACAACTCGAGCTCGTGGAACCCCTCACGAAATGGCTCATCGAAAGCGGACGTCGGATGAGCGCGCGCGACGTGGGCGTCGCCATCGCGACCCTGTCTCGGTTTGAGCGCAGCGTCATCCGCCAGTTCTCGACCTACGACGCCGTGCTGACCCCGGCGATGGCGATGACACCGCGCCCGCTTGGGTGGTTTCATGCCGAGGATGCCTTCGAGAACTTTGCGAAGCAAGTGCAGTACACACCCTGGACAAGCTTCGTTAATGTCTCAGGTCTGCCCGCGATCAGCCTCCCCGTGCACGAAACCGCGGAAGGACTGCCGATGGGCGTGCAACTCATTGGCCGCCCCGGTCGCGAGGATGTGTTGCTCGCGATTGGCGCGCAGCTCGAGCGCCGCTTTCAGTGGGGCTCGCGGCACCCGGCGGCGTTTGGGGCGTAGCGCTACTGGTTCGCTTTCCAGCTCTCGTCTTGATCGGGAGCGAAGTGCACACCTAGCGACTTCGCTAGTGCTCGCATCTGTTTCGAGAGAGTGCGCCACTCCTTCTCGGTGATCTCGCCGATTTCGAACCCGACTCCGCGCACAGCACCGTCGGCAATGAAGATCGTTGCGCCAGCCACGGTGCCGAGCGTGACATCGGCTTGCTCAACAGAGAACCACTCGGCGGGGTCGGTGATGGTGCCGCCGCCACCCAAGCTCGCATCCATTTCAAGGAGAGCTTGATGTACGACCTCAGAGTCCAACGGCTGGCCGGCGGCAAGATCGTCGGGGTCGAAATCGCGGGGCGCGATCATGAACTCGTCCTCTTCCAGTTGTGCAAGGGCTGGCGCCGACTTTTGCGGCGCAACTCTCGGTTCAGACACAAACTCCGGAGGATTGCGCAACGGATCGAAGTCACTGAGCGGACGCTCGACCAGTGGAGCAAGAATTGATAGCCCTCTAGGGTCATCACCTGCCAGGGCGATCCACTCCGCAAACTGGGTTGAGAACCACGCCATGAATTTTGTGAGGTCGACCCGCTCTGGCCGATTAACACCATCCGCCACCCAAATCTGCAAGTGGCGTAAGCTCGGCGCCAAGTCGGATATGAACTCAGCCCGGTATACCAAGTCGTTGTAATAGTGGTGATCTGTGCCGGCCCAGCGGTACAGATCAATCCTTGTCGAGGGATCGAGACGGTGTAAGACACTGAAGACGTAGCTTTGCCAGGCTTGAGCCACATAAAGCGTCCGTCTGTACTGAACCTCGGGAACGAACCCGAACGCTAGTGAGTAGTCCGTTCGCCACTGTTCCGGGATCATCTCCGCTGCGGCAGAAGTGGCGAAAGTTTGAGTCCAGTTCCACAGCGTTTCCACGCTTGCTAACGACGCATCCATCTCATCGATAGGGCCGCCACTGGCGGCCATCCAATGCGCTAACTCTGTGAGCCGAAACTCTAATGTCGCTTCAGTGCGCGCCAAGTGGCGGTTGGCTTGCTCTCGACTGAGGTCACGAGGTTCGCTGAGGATCACTGAGTGTCCGATCGTTCAGGCCGGTCATGGTCTACCCCCGAAGGCTGTCGCTTTTTCCTGGTCACGAAGATAGCTGCCCGAACGCTCGCCGCGGCCAAGAAGCTGGCTGGCACTCCGAGCCACCACGCAGTACCGAGATCCTTTTCGACCACGACATAGTCAGGATCGGCGGATGGCGCCTCGGCGTAGAACGAGCACTCAAGCGCGAGCGGCAGAACCGTAACCCGCGATTTGGTCTGCACGACATATTCCGAGGCGCTCAAACTCGCGGGAACATAATCAGCGCAGGACGACTGGCTGTTTCTCTCCGCCAAGCTCGCGTACGCAGAGAGCGAGCCAATCCAGAGGAGTCCCAGTACTGCCAAAGAGGTCGTAACCGAGCGCAGGACCTGTGGGCGTTGATTCGGCACAGCGTCACGTGCGCGGATTAGCGAAGAGTGCACTTCAGCTGCGCGACCACGATCGTGGCAGGTAAGCCCACACAATCTGCGCAGCGATCAGAACCACGATCAGAAGTGCGCTGGCGGCCAATAGCCAGATCGACCAGTACCAGACTGTCGACATCCACTCATTCGCGGTATGGCTCCATTCGTGTCCTTGCTCGCGCGCGACCGAAGTGAATCCCAGGAGGCCGAGATAGAGCGCAGAGCTGATTCCCAAGCCCCAAAATGCTCCTATTGTTGCTCGCTTCATGGAGCCAGCGTACGTTCCGAACCTCTTATGAACAAGATGAATTCTCACAAACACGTGTAGCAGCGCGACGGAACTGAAGCCGGAGTATGCGACTTTCAGTACCCCAGGGCGTCCAGATAGGCCGCCGACGTTCGCGGCTTGGAGTCCACCGAGAGGGCTTCGTAATTTAGGTAAGGCATGCCTATACTGGGATCAATGTTTCCCGAACTCTTCACCCCGCAGATCGCCTGGAATCCCCAGTCGGCTGACCGCGTGCTGCTCGCGGGAGACGAGACTTCGATCGACGCCATCTCGATGATTCTCGCGACATTGCCGGCCCGTTCACGCGGCCAGGTTTTCATCGAGGTTGACTCGGCTGATGACATCCAGCAGCTATCGGCGCCCGGTCGTTTCGGCGTGTGCTGGCTGTTGCGCGAACGCGGCCAAAGCGTTGCCCGTTCGGTCGATGCGTGGCTCAGCGAAATGCTCCCCGTGAACGCGTTCGGCGAAAGCACCGTCTACGCGTGGGTCGCGCATCAGGGCCCCGCGCGCCTGCTCAGCTCGAACTAGCTCGCGCCCAGCATCCGCCTGCTAACTCTCCGTCGTGCTTTTCGGCACACGCGTTGATTTCGCGCGCACGTACCCGCCCAACTCCAGCCCCGCCTCAACCTCAAAGCGGTTCGTCAGCGGATTCTGCCCCGCGAGCAGATACAGCGGGATAAACCACAGCCCATACTTGCGCCACTGCGCGCGGTGCACAGCCTCATGCGCGAGCACGTCATCGCTCGCATTGCCGCCGGTCAAAAACACGGCGCCAATTGTCGTGCCGCCGCGCCCGAACGCCCACTTCGGCAGTGGCGTCGCGACCAGCACTCCACCCTGCGACTTCAACGCACGCTTGCTCAATGCCGCACCCCACAGCAGTCCGGATGCCGTAGCAAACCAGTAGCCGGGTCGCGTAACGACGGGGTGCAGCAGCACGCGCTGAGCGCGCGGACTGTGCTCGGCGTGCGCGAGAGCGCGCCCCAGCCGCGTGCCGAAGGCGCGTGCTCGGCTCACGGACGCCCGATTGTTTCGAGCAGTCGCAGCCACACCTCACTGATCGTCGGGTACGAGGGAACCGCGTGCCAGAGCCGCGCGATGGGAACCTCGCCCACGATGGCGATGGTGGCCGAGTGCAGCAGCTCCGCAATATCCTGACCCACAAAGGTGGCGCCAATGATGACCTGACGTTCGCGATCAATCACGAGCCGCGCCTGACCTTCGTAGCCGTCGGCCTGCAAGCTCGCGCCAGCAACCCAGCCCATGTTGTAGTCGACGACCTGGGCGTCAATGCCCTGCTTCTCGGCATCGTGCGACATAACTCCGACTGAGGCGACTTCGGGGTCGCTGAACGTGACTTGCGGCACAGCGCCGTGGTCGGCGGTCGCAACGTGCGTGCCCCACGGTGCGTCATCCACGGTCTCACCCTTGGCGCGAGCGGCAATCACGTCACCGGCAGCACGAGCTTGGTACTTGCCCTGATGGGTGAGCAGCGCGCGGTGGTTGACGTCGCCAACGGCGTAGAGCCAGTCGGTATCGTGCACGAGCATCGTGTCGTCGACCGCGAGCCAGTCGCCGGGGGTGAGCCCAATGGTGTCGAGCCCGAGATCGTTGGTGCGCGCTGTGCGGCCCGTAGCAACGAGAACTTCGGATGCCGTAAAAGTGGCATCGTCGGTAGCGATAACGACACCATCGCCGGTGCGTTCCACCCGCGTGGGGGAGGCCGCGACGATTGTGACACCGCGCTCGGTGAGAGCTTTTGCGACCATCTCGCCGGCGAAGTCTTCTTGACCGTTGAGGAGGCCACTGCGTGCGAATAGGGTCACTTCGGCACCGAGATCACGGTAGGCGGTAGCCATTTCGACACCGACTACGCCGCCGCCGATGATAGCGAAGGAGTCGGGAACTGTCATCACCGAGGTTGCTTCGCGCGGGGTCCACGGGTTCGCGTCTACGAGGCCGGGAATATTGGGGAGTTGTGGGTCTGAGCCGGTCGCGACGACGACGGCGTGAGTGGCGGTCAAAGTTTTTTTCGCTCCGTCATCGGTCGTGACCGTGACGGTCTTCGGGCCGCTCAGGCGAGCGTGACCGCGCTCAAGGCCGATCCCCGCCTTCTCGACCCACTTCACTTGGCCAGCGTCATCCCAGTCGCTCGTGAAGCTGTTGCGGCGAGCGAGGAGAGCCTCGACGTTGATGCCACCCGTGACGGCTTCGGCAGCACCGGGAAGTTTCTCGACAGCGCGAAGCGCTAGACCGCTGCGAATAAGTGCCTTCGATGGCATGCACGCCCAATACGAGCACTCGCCACCGACGAGTTCGCTCTCGACGAGCACAACGCTCAGTCCACCTTGAACGGCTCGGTCGGCAACGTTTTCACCCACCGCTCCGGCTCCAATGACAATGACGTCCCAGTTGTTGTCAGTCACGATCTCACTCCTTCGCGTTATCAGTGGCAGTGTCGTTGTTGCTATTTGCCGATGAACTCGGCGGTCGTGCGGGTCATGAACGCCTGCATGCCAATTCTGGCATCTTCACTCTGAGCGACGGCGACAAGCGCGGGTTGAAGCCCAGCCTCGGCAGCCGCGTCACCCTCGCGAATCGCACGATTGGCATTGGCGAGAGCAGCTTGCACGGCGAGAGGAGCCTGGGCTGCAACCCGGTGGGCGAGTTCGAGCCCGCGCGCATACTGTTCGCCGTGCGGAACAACTTCTTGAACCATTCCCATGCGGTACGCCTCAGCCGCATCGAAACTATCTCCCGTGAGAATCCAGCGCATCGCGTTCGACCAGCCCACTTGGCGCGGAAAGCGGATAGTGGCGCCGCCGAAGGGCAGGATGCCGCGCGATACCTCGACCTGACCGAAGACAGTCGAGTCGGCAGCGACCGCAATGTCGCTTGCCAAAAGCAACTCAATGCCCAGCGTGAGGCACGTGCCCTGCACCGCAATCACTACGGGCTTCGAGAGTTTCTCGCCCGAGACCTGCCACGGGTTGATGCCGCCATCAGGAACCATGTCGAGCCCGTCAGCGCCAATGCGCGGCCCGATGTCTGCGAGGTCGAGGCCACCAGTGAAGTGGTCGCCGTGGGCGAAAACAAAACCCGCTCGAAGTCCGGGATCGCGCTCAAGCTCTCCGTAGGCGAGGGCAAGCTGCTGCAACATATCCAGGTCAGCGGCATTGCGTTTGTCGACGCGGTTGAGTCCGATCAGCAAGACGTGACCGTCTCGCTCGACAGTAATTTTTGGCGTGCTCGAGTTGGAGTCAGTCATGTGCCCAGACTACGACTCAGCGACCGTCGCCGCGAGCTACTCAGTTTCTGTCGACGTGGCCGAAGAACCGCGCGAATAGCCGCTTGCGCTGGTGAGCGCGCCAATCAGCCTCAGAATCGTGGGGGAGTCATCGACTGCACTCGTCATTGACGACGGCGCGAATTCGGTGATGCCGGCACCGGCAAGTGGATACTGTGCCACGACGGCGCGAATTGCTTCAATGAGCACGGACGCTTCAATGCCAAACGGCACGGGAGACCCGAGGCCCGCAAAATCAGCCGGATCGAGCACGTCGAGATCGATGTGGAGATACACCGAGCCGGCGCCCGTCGCGGCGATCGCGTCGAGTAACGTCTCGGTCGAGAAATCAACGGGGCCGAGCATCCGGATGTCAGAGTCTGCAATGTAGTCATCCTCCGCAGTGTCGATTGAGCGAACACCCGCCAGAATGACCCGATCCGAACGAACCGGATGCGCCGGCACAAGCCCAGCGGGCCCATCACCGAGGAGCGTGCGAAGCACCATTCCCGTGAAGGCGCCGGACGAACTGGTGTCGGCCGTATGCAGGTCGGGGTGGGCGTCGAGCCAGACCACGGCGGGTTGGGACGCGCTGACGTGCTCGATCGCGGCGAGTTCAACCCCACAATCACCGCCGATCGTCACGTGAGCGTCGACTCCAGCTTCGGTGCCTTCAGCGAGGGCATGTCGCATCCGGTCGCGCACGAGCAGTATCGAACTGTAGCGGTGCACTCCGGTGCTCTGGTGGTCGCCCGCTTCGAGTGGAATGTCGACGGTACGAGTCGCTGAGGAAGGAAGGTCGCCCCGGATCGACTCTGCCCCGTCCACAAGCTGCATGGCGCGAGAAGAACCCGAACCCTGCCACTGCGGCACGACAACGTAATTGATTGTCATCCGTTGAACTTTCGGAATTCCGAATTATTCGCCCGAGGTGAGAGCCTGAGCGCCACCCGCTTTGAGAGCGGCAAGGCGTGCTTCAACTTCGGTTTGCTTGCCGAGGTCTTCGAGGCCCTCGAACTGCGCATCGAGGCTGGATGCCGCGAGCTCTTGCTGCCCGAGAACTTTCGCCTCTTCGCGACGGATCTTATCTTCGAAGCGACCCAGCTCGCTCGTCGGGTCAAGCAGGTCGATCGACTTGAGAGCGTCGTGCACTTGAGTCTGAGCCTCGACCGTCTTGGAGCGAGCGACGAGCTCGTCTCGCTTGGCGGTGAGCTCACTCAGCTTGGCGCGCATTCCGTCGAGGCCGCTCTTGAGCTGGCCGACGACCTGAGTCTGTGATGCGATCGTCGGTTCCGCGGCACGGGCTTCGTTCTCGGCAGAAACTTGGCGACCGATAGCGATCTTGGCAAGATTGTCGAACTTATCGGCATCGACAGCGTTGCCGCTGGCGCGCAATTCGTCGGCCTTGGCGCTGGCAGCGAGAGCCTTGCGACCCCAATCGGCGGCTGCGTTCAGATCTTCAGCGTGATCCTGTTCCATGAGGCGCAGGTTTCCGATGGTCTGAGCGACAGCATTTTCGGCATCCGCAATGGAGCTCGTGTAGTCGCGTACGAGCTGGTCGAGCATCAGTTGCGGATCTTCGGCCTGGTCGAGCAGCGAGTTGATGTTCGCCTTCAGTAGTTGTGAAATTCGTCCGAGAATTGACTGCTTTGCCATGCGACGTGCCTTTCGTGAGTTTTCTGAAGGAAACCGTAATTAGAATCTACCGCCGCGGCTGCGGCCACCACCACTGCGTCGAGAACTTCCGCCTGAGCTTCGCCCACTCGATCGTCTGCTGCTCGACCCTGAACGGCTCGAGCGCGAACCGCCGCCCCATGACGTGCCGGATGACGGACGGCTGGAGCGCGAACCCAGACTGCTGCCGATGAGCCCACCAATGAGCCCGCCGAGGGCATCTCCGCCACCGGAGCCCATTCCGCCCAACACGCCACCAGCACCAGCACGGCCGGAGAACTCTGAGACCTCCCGCTGAGCGATATCGTAGGCGCTTGCCGCCAACTGGTCAGCCTGTCGTGCGTGTGTCAGAGCGGTCACCGGATCGGATGCTTGCAGCGCGAGTGCCTGCTTAAACTGACGGTCGGCCTCGGCAATCTTCGTTCGCGCCGACGACCCCACACCACCGCGGAGAGTAGTGATGAATTGGGCGGTAGTCGTGATGCGCGACTGTGCTGCAGCGAGAGCCGCCGAGAGCTGGGTGGTGGCCTGAGCGATAGCAGCTTGCTGGTCGCGCACCCCCACAAATGCTGTCTCGAGGGCCGCATTGGCCTCGCCGAGACTGCTCAGACCGGTGACCGGGTCGCCGGTAGCTGACTGAGCAGTGGTCAACGCGGCTTCAGCACGCGCAATCAAGGGTTGCAGCCCTGCCGCCGTGTCATCGGCGGGTAATGCACGAGCCGCCGCGATGTCATTGGTGGTGTCAGTAATAGCGGCGGCGCGCTTCTGTTCTGCCGACTGGAGCTCTGCCGCGAGGGAATCGACGGCATCCATCAGTTGGATGGCTTGTCCGAGTTGGGCCTGAGCGGTGCGCACAGCCACGGCAGCGTCACTGGGTTTCTGCGCCTCGATCGATGCCTGCGCTGATGCAGAGGCCTGCACCGCAGACGTCAGCAGGGCCTGAGCCCGAGTGCCGTTGTCGATGACAGCGTCGATTGCGGCTGGTGCATACCGCGCCACGAGCGCGTTTAGCGCAGCCTCTGTGGCGGGTAGTCGTTGAGCCGCGGTCGCAATCAACGTTGAGGTCTCCGCAAGAACCGCCGGTGCGTTGCTCTCGAGTTGGCGTAATTCTTCGAATGCCGCAGCTTGCTCATCGAGCAGATCATCGGCGCGCTCGCAGAGCTCGATGATCTCACTCGTCATCGTCCGCTTCTGCTCAGCAGTTTCGGGCTCACTGTCATCAAGCTTCTGACGGATGCGGAACGCGTGAGACACCGCAGCTTTCGCCTCGGCGAGCGACTTCTGGAACCCTGCTGTTGCCGCCGCACCGAACTGCGCTTCAGCGAAGCCGAGTTCTTGCTCGCTCGTCTTGAGAGCATCATCCAATTCCACAAGGGCGCTGCCCGCGCGGCGATCGAGTTCCTCTTGCGAAACCTTGCCAGCTGATGTGTCGCTCAGCGCGCCCCTCTTACCGCGGCGCTTGCGGTATATGGCGTAAGCGCCGATACCGACGACCGCAACTCCGCCGACTATCGGCACAATCGGGATTCCGGTAGTCGCGGCGCCCGTAGCCGGTGGCGATGAACTCTCACCCGCAAGCGAATTGGCACCAGCGATGGCAGCCTGCGCCCAGTCATCGTCGCGAAGCTCATTCTCGATGGCTCGTTCGGCAGCATCGAGTTGCGCATCCGTGAGGGGTGCCTCGGCGGCAACCGACAGCGCGTACTGTCGCTGCGAAACAGCAACGGCGAGCAGAAGATCATTGTCACCGAGCCCGTTGGCTTCGGCCGTGGCATCCGCCCACTCGATCGGCGAGGTGGGATTCGTGAACTCGTCAACATAGACGACAAGAAGTTGGATGCCTGTCTCGTCGTAGAGCGAATCGAGGGCGGCCATGACGGTGCCCGAATCGCCACCGAGAACATCTGCTGAGTCGACGACGTACCCGCCATCGAGGCTCACAGGGTCGTCAGCGAGCGCCGGGCCCGCCGTGAAGAGGGCAAGTGCTGCTGCGAGGGCAACGGTGGCGCCCAGTCGTGCTTTCACGGGGTGCTCCTTCGTCGACGACAGTGACATCGGGAGTCTAGCGAAGCGAACCGTCGTTACTGCAGAGTGATGACTGACACTTCGCTGCGAACGTCGGCGGCATCGCCATCGGCGGGGTCAGTGGGCACGAAAGCGAGGGTCGCGTTTGCCGTGTAGGTGCCAGGAGCAACCATGCCGCCGGTGTCGATGGTGGTGCAGTCGATGATGTCGATTGCGACATCGAACGCGATGCTCTGGCCCGGCTGCAAATTGACGGGCATGACCGACAGAATCTGAATCTCGGGGCTGTGCGAGATCACAATCGAGTCGCGTAACAAATTCACATCAGGCACGTTCGCCGTTGTTCCCTCGACGGCCTGGTCTGACGTATTTGTTAGTCGCGCGGTGCCGTAGGTGCTGCCAGACGCGACTACCTCGGAGGGCAGTTCGAGTTCAAGCGAGAGGCCGAACGGAGACGCGGCATCGGTGGTGATGCTTGTGCCGCACGACGTCCCCAGGGTGCTCGCGTCGTGTGACTCATCGGCAAAGGGCTCGCTCTCTGCTGCTCGCGAATCGCTCGCTTCATCGGCGACGATCCCTGCCGTCGTGCTGAGATTATCTACCTGCCGGACGGCGCTGATACCGGCGAACACGAGAGAGCTCGCTGCGAGGACGCCAACGACGCCTAGCGCGACCTGTCGCGGGCGACGCCGACGTTTGCTTCGCGAGATCACCGCGGCGGTATCAATGTCGATCGTGGGCACGTTGGTGCCCGAAAACTGGGTGCGCAGTTCGTTCTCATCAACCATGGTGGCCTCCCAGGTCGTGTGCGTCGGCGCGATCGAGGCTCACTGCCATGCGGGCAAGTCCGTCGCTCAAATAGCGTTTCACCGCGCCAGAGCTGATGTCTAGCGTCGCCGCGATGTCATCCACTTTGAGGTCTTCGTAATAGCGCAGCACGACGCAGGCCCGTTCACGCGGGCGGAGCTTCATCAGCTGGGACTGTAGGTCGAGCCGAGCCTCGGTGTCAGCATCCGTCGATTCGTGGATGTCAGGCTCCACCGTCAGGTGGGCGATCTTGCGCCAGCGGCTGATCTTTCTTCCGCGGTCAAGGTAGGTGTTCAGAATTGCTCGACGTACGTATGCTTCGGCGCTCGCGATGCCAAAGCCGTTGCGCAGTCGACCGAAGGTTTTCACGAGGGCATCGTGCACGAGGTCGGAGGCGTCGTCGCGGTTTCCCGAAATCAGGTAGGCGTAACGGGTGAGTGCCTCGCCTCGCTCGGCGACAAGCTGTGCAGCCACGTCTTCCCAGCGGGCAGGGGTGTTTTCGGTCTCAGCCACTGAGCCCCTCCTCGCCGTCGTCTCTATTGTGGCCGAGGAATGGCCAATAGTTAGCGCAATTGTGGTCACACTATTAAAGACGAACGGCGAGGCGGTTTCGTTGGTTAGCTTGTGAGGCGTGCTTTCAACTGCTCAAGCTGGCGGGTTACGGCGGCGGGAACGCGACCATCGAAGGTTGCAAAAAATTCTTCGGTGGATTCCGCTTCGGCGAGCCATGACTGCGTGTCGATGGCGAAGAGCTGTTCCATGGTCTCGTCACTCAGGCCAAGGCCTTCGATGTTGAGGTCGCCGTCGCGGGGGAGAAGGCCGAGGGCGCTCTCTTTCGCTGCAACTTGGCCGTCCACGCGTTCGAGAATCCACTCGAGTACGCGAGAGTTCTCGCCGAAGCCTGGCCAGAGGAACGAACCATCCGGTCCCTTGCGGAACCAGTTGACTTGGAAAATGCGCGGCACGGTGCCCGAACTGCGGAGGTTCTGGCCGACCGAGAGCCAGTGCGCCCAGTGGTCTGCCATGTTGTATCCGCAGAAGGGCATCATGGCAAACGGGTCTCGCCGTAGTTCGCCAATGGTGCCTTCGGCGGCCGCCGTCCGCTCAGATGAGATAGTGGCGCCCAGGTAGACGCCATGCTCCCAATCTCGTGCCTCCACCACTAGCGGCACGTTGGTCGCGCGGCGACCGCCGAAGATTATGGCGTCAATGACGACGCCCTGTGGCGATTCCCACTCATCTGCGATGGTGGGACATTGTGCTGCTGCCACAGTAAAACGTGAGTTCGGGTGTGACGACGGGGTGCCCGATTCGGGCGTCCAGTCGTTTCCCTGCCAATCGATCAAGTGCTCAGGCACCTCATCGGTCATGCCTTCCCACCACACGTCGCCGTTGTCTTTCAGTGCGACGTTGGTGAAAACGGTGTTGCCCCAGATGGTGTCCATGGCGGTCTCGTTGGTGGCGATTCCCGTTCCCGGAGCCACGCCAAAGAAGCCGGCTTCGGGGTTGATGGCGCGCAGGCGACCGTCAGCTCCCTTGCCGAGCCAGGCAATGTCGTCCCCGATCGTTTCGGCTTTCCAGCCGGGAATGGTCGGCTTGAGCATCGCGAGGTTGGTCTTGCCGCAGGCGCTCGGGAATGCCGCAGCGATGTGGAATACGCGACCACGAGGGTTGGTGAGCTTGAGGAGCAGCATGTGTTCGGCAAGCCACCCTTCGTCGCGAGCGATCACCGAAGCGATGCGCAGGGCGAATGACTTCTTCGCGAGAATCGCGTTGCCGCCGTAAGCGGAACCGAAGGACCAAATTTCGCGAGTCTCGGGGAAGTGGCTGATGTACTTGGTCTGGTTGCAGGGCCACGGCACATCCGTGTCGCCGGCAGCGAGCGGGGCTCCAACACTGTGGATGGCGCGCACCCACTCGGTGGAGTCATCGATCGATTCCAGAACAGCGGTTCCCATTCGCGTCATAATGCCCATGCTCATGACGACGTAGGGGGAGTCGGTGACTTGAACGCCAATCTTGGCGAGCGGCGAACCGAGCGGCCCCATGGAGAACGGAACAACGTACATCCGGCGGCCGCGCATGGCGCCCTGGAAGAGTCCATCGAGAGTGTCGCGCATTTCTGCGGGAGGGGCCCAGTTGTTGGAGGGGCCGGCATCGCTCTCCTCGGTCGAGCAGATGAAGGTGCGTGACTCGACGCGGGCAACATCACTGGGGTCGCTGCGGGCGAGGAAGCTGTGGGGACGGTACTCATCGTTGAGGCGAGTGATCGTGCCGGTCTCGATCATGAGTTCGGCGAGCGTGTCAGCCTCTTCGGGGCTGCCATTGCACCAGACGACTTCGTCCGGCTGTGTGAGGGCGGCGATTTCGTCTACCCACGCAATAACGCTGTGATTTGTTCCGTCAGGTGCGGAAAAGTGCGTCCTTGTCATCTCGGCGATGCTCATTTCTACCTTCCGCTGAAGAGTTCGTGTAGTGAAAAAACTGTTGTTATTCGATGATGTCCCATTTTTGATCGCTTTGCTGGCGAATCAGGTAGAAAGAATTCGCAATCTTTAGTTATAGTGAACCTGTGAATGATCTTGTGACTCTCGGGCAACGCATCCGACATTTCCGAACCACTGCTGGGCTGACGCTCGATCAACTGGGCGACAAAGTCGGAGTCGCGGGCAGCCAACTCTCTCTGATGGAGAACGGGCGACGCGAGCCCCGACTGACACTGCTCTCTGCGATTGCTGGTGCGACGGACATCCAGCTCGCTGATCTGCTTGAAGAGACGCCGCCGACGAAACGTGCCGCTCTCGAGATTGAGCTCGATCGTTTGCAGCGCAGCACGATTTACGCATCGCTTGGTCTGCCGAAGATTCGCCCATCGAAGGGAATTCCGGATGAGACTCTCGAAGCAATCGTCGGCCTTCATCACGAGCTTTCCACCCGTTCGCGTCAGGCGATTGCCACCCCCGAGGAGGCTCGTCGAGCAAACACCGAGCTGCGTCAACGCATGCGAACGCTCGACAACTACCTCCCGGATCTTGAGAAAGAGGCCGAGAAGCTGACGATTGCGGGAAACCACACGACCGGAGCACTGACGCACCGTGCCGTGAGCCTGATGGCAGAATCCCTTGGCTTTGAACTCGTTCACGTGCACGACTTGCCGCATTCGGCTCGCTCGGTCACTGATCTGAAGCACGGCCGTATCTATTTGCCACCAGCGTCAATTCCGGGCGGGCACGGACTACGATCGATGGCGCTTCAAGCGATGGCGCACCGAGTGCTCGGTCATACCGAACCAACGAGCTACGCCGAGTTCTTGCATCAGCGGCTTGAGATCAACTACTTTGCGGCCGCGGTGTTGATGCCTCTGAAGCAATCGGTTGAGTTCTTGAGTCAGGCCAAAACCGATCGCAATATCGCTGTCGAAGACTTTCGGGATGCTTTCGGCGTCACCCATGAGGCGGCAGCGCTGCGCTTCACGAACCTTGCTACTTCGCACCTCGATCTTGAATGCCACTTCTTGCGCGTCGGTGACGATGGTGCGGTCTACAAGGCGTACGAGAATGATGGGCTTCGTTTACCGGTGGATGTCACGGGCTCAGCCGAAGGGCAGTTTGTGTGCCGCAACTGGAGCGCCCGCACCGCGTTCACTCGCACCAACCGCACGACGGAGTTCTACCAGTACACCGACACTCCAGAGGGCAGCTTCTTCGAGTCAACTCAAACAGGAACCACGGATGCCGAAGAGTTCTCCATCACGATCGGTGTGCCGTTCTCGCACTCAAAGTGGTTCCGTGGTCGGGCAACCGATGTGCGTCGTTCTTCGACTTGCCCGGATGAAACCTGCTGCCGCAAGCCGGAGGACGAATTGCGGGATCGTTGGGCAGGCAACGCCTGGTCGAGCGCCAAGCTTCATGCGCATATCCTGTCGCCACTACCCTCGGGAACCTTCCCGGGCGTAGACGACCGCGAGCTCTACGAATTCTTGGAGTCGCACTCAAGCGACGCCGGGTAGCGCCGCCGCTGTTCAGCAGTCGCAGTCGGGCCCTGCGGCGGGAGCAGTCAGCACGTCGGGTTCGCGAGCGACGCGTCCGTCGTCGCTCACGACGGGGAAGCCCTCTTTGGCCCAGTATTCGAAGCCGCCGATCATTTCGCGCACTTCGTAACCGAGTTTCGCAAACTCAAGAGCGCCCTTAGTGGCGCCGTTGCAACCGGGGCTCCAGCAGTACACGACAACCGGAGTGCCGGCGGGGATCTCCGCTGCGGCCCGCGCCGCGATCTCGCGAGTGGGTAAGTGAATGGCGCCGACTGCGCGACCCTGGCGCCAAGCGACGTCTCCGCGGGTATCCACCAACACGAAGGATTCACCAGCGTGGATAGCGGCGTGCACATCGGAGGGATCAGTTTCGAAGTCAAGCTTGCTCGAAAAGTGGGCGATCCTGTCTGCGGCGGTGGCGGGGGAGTTCATGACCACAGAGTAGTGGTCGAGCCGGTCGGTGGGGGAGGGTACCGTGAATTGTTCACCGGTTTTCGAGGCCGGTTCGCGCCCTCTCGCTGGTGAAGAACAGCAGGAAGAACACAATTCATGGCTAAGAAACCACTCACCGCGGCCCCTCGGTGTGACGAACTCAGGCTCGAGAATCTTGCCATCGGCGATGCGGATGCCCTTCAGGCGCATGAAAGCTACAGCGGTGAGCGTTTTGAAGAGGCAGATCTCAGCGATCGCGACCTCTCAGGAATCTCTTTCTCAGAGTGCGAATTTGTTGACCTTGAGGCTAATGAAGTCGTTGTGCGTTCGGCAACGTGGGTCGACACTCGATTCGAGAAACTCAACGCGCCTATTTTTACGGCACCCCGCACGAATCTTCGCGACGTCGTTTTTGAGGGTTCACGACTTGGCTCGGCCGAATTCTACGAAACTCGCTGGAGTTCGGTCCGTTTCGCGCACTGCCGCATCGGTTATCTCAATCTGCGTGGGGCGCATCTCGAAGATGTGCTCTTCACTGATTGCCGTATTGACGAGCTCGATCTTGGGGCCGCGACAGCGAACCGGGTGTCGTTCGAGAACACTCACATCAATACGCTTGAACTCACTCGGTCCACCCTGACCAATTTCGATCTTCGCGGAATCGAACTGCGGCAGCTCGGCGGGGTCGAACACCTTAAAGGCGCGACCCTCAACTCGCATCAGCTGATCGAACTCGCTCCGCTCTCCGCACGCAATGTGGGGATTGTCATCGACGACTAGCACGGAACACTCATCGTTGCGTCGGCGTTGTCGTCAGCATCCGCCACTCGAAGTGCAGCAGACGCCTGAGTCGGGCAAAAGGAGGTTCACGCGCTTCGCGTCCTCGGTGTCACCTGCGATAGCAGCAACCACCGACCGGACCTGTTCGTAACCGGTTGCCATCAAGAAGGTTGGTGCGCGCCCGTAACTCTTCATGCCCACAATGTAGACATCCTTTTCGGGATGCGAAAGCACGCTCGCTCCGTGAGGTTCCACGGTGCCACAACTGTGCACGTTGGGGTCGATGAGGGGTGCGAGCATCACGGGAGCTTCGAGCACGGGGTCGAGGCTGAGGTGCAGTTCGCGGAAGATGCCTATGTCGGGGCGGAACCCGGTGGCGGCGGCGAGAGCATCCACCGTCACTGATTGCTCGCCGTCGGGATTGCTGCTGATGACGGTGAGGCGGCCATCGGGCTGCGGGGTGAGCTCGGTAACGGTGAAGTCGGTCAGGAGCGTGATCGCCCCAGACTCGACGGCAGCCTTGAGGCGGGTGCCGAGCGCGCCACGACCCGGCAGTTCGTCCGCAACACCACCGCCGTAGAGGCGGCGAGCCGAGCGGCCACGAATCGCCCAGGTGATTTCGGTGGTGGGGTCGCTCTCTCGCAGTTCGGCGAGTGCAAGAAGCGTATTGGCGGCCGAGTGGCCCATGCCGATCACGAGGGTGTGCTTGCCAGCGAAGCGGTCGCGGTCGCGGCCCAGAACATCGGGCAACGGTCCGGTGAGCCACGCATTGGCTTCGGTCTCGTCCGTTGCCGGGAGTCCCGATGCTCCAATGGGGTTGTTGTGGCCCCAGGTTCCCGAGGCGTCGATGATGGCCGAGGCAAGGATGTCGTACACGCCATCGGGGGAGTCGACGCGAACGAGGAGCGGTCGGCGCTCGCGGCCCATCGTTTTGGTGGAGTCAATGCCTTGGCGCGACATCCCGATCACCCGACTGTTGTAGCGGATGAGTGGTGCCAGCTCGGCGGTCGCGGCCAGTGGCTGCAGGTAGTCGCGCACGAGGTCGGTGCCGGTGGGGATGCTCTCGGCGTCGGGAGAGACCCAGCCTGTGCCTTCAAGAAGTTCGCGGGCTACAGGGTCGATGTCGTACTGCCACGGAGAGAAGAGGGAGACGTGACCCCAGTCGCTGATGGCTGCACCGGCGTGAGCTCCGGCTTCGAGTACGACCGCGTGGGTGCCGCGGCTCACGAGGTTGGCGGCAGCGGCGAGCCCGATGGGGCCGGCTCCGACTACGACGACGGGCAGTGCGCTGGGCGCAGCGAGTTTGGTGGTCATGACACTCCTCGTAATTAACTTCAGTGTTTGCTCACGATAACAGTACTTACTGTTGATAACAAAGAATCTGTGTAAGATTATGGGCATGAGTAAACCGGTCGATCTTCTGATGATCCAGAAGCCCACGTGGTCGGCAACCGCCGAGCGCGCTCAGAGCCTCGCGCCGCTATTGCGCGCCCTCGGCGATCCCAACCGTCTGCAGCTTGTGCTCTTGCTCACCGAACGCGCCCACACTGTGCGCGAACTGACCGACGCCACTGGCTTGAGCCAAACGCTAGTCAGTCATCACCTGGCGCCGCTGCGCGAAAACGGTCTCGTCACGGTCACGCCGCGCGGCCGCGCCAACGTTTACGAACTGTGCTGCGAAGCGTTCGCCGAGCCCGTGAAGATGCTCGCGTCTGTCGCTACCAGTACGGACGCCGGTGCAGAAGCCTGCTGCGCCGTCTCGAACTAGCCCTGCTGCGCCGTCTCGAACTAGCCCTGCTGTGCCGTCTCCAACTAGCTCAGCGCGGTAGATGGAAAGCAAAATAGCCGCACAAACAGCGCAACATCGAACCCATAACAGTGCCCCCGGAGGGAATCGAACCCCCGACCTACGGTACCGGAAACCGGCGCTCTATCCCCTGAGCTACGAAGGCAAGGAGGCTAGCTTAGCAAGCAATTGTGTCAACAATGAGCACCTTGTTGACATCCGTGCTTCAGGTTCACGTGACAGTATCGTGCCATGCTGCGCACCGTTTCGTCTCACCAAGAACTTGACCTTCGCGGTCGCACCGAAATGACTTTCAGCGTTGCTGTCGCCGCTACGTGGCCAACAGCATCCGAGTCTCTTGAGTTTGTGTTGGATGGTGTGCCCCAGCAGCCAACAGAGTTGGTCGATGCGCGTGGAACCCGCCTTCATACGCTCATTGCGGGCCCAGGGCAGCTTGTCGTGGACTACACCGCTACCGTCGAGGCAACTCCCGAACCTGCGCCGATCAACGAGATCGACAGGGTCGAATATCTGCGCCCGAGTCGTTACTGCGAGTCAGACGTGCTCACACCTACTGCGCGTTCGCTCTTCCCGACCCAATCCGGCCACCAACTAGTGCAGGCCGTTCGCGATTGGGTGTCACAGAATTTGCGCTACAGCCCCGGAATGTCGATGGCGACCGACGGCGCATCCCATTCGTTGCTGACTCGTCGTGGCGTGTGCCGGGATTACGCTCACCTGACGATTGCGATGTTGCGGGCGAAAGATGTGCCCGCCCGTTACGCCTCCGTCTACGCGCCAGGGTTGAGCCCGATGGATTTTCACGCTGTGGCCGAAGCCTATGTCGATGGTCAGTGGTGGGTAGTTGATTCAACGGGACTCGCGCCGCGTCAGTCGCTCGTGCGCATTGCAACGGGCCGAGATGCTGCGGATGTTGCGTTCCTCACCAACCACTGGGCTGACCTGTTTCTGAAGAAGTTAGAGATCACTGCGACGGCGCAAGAGCTCCCGGTCGACGATCACAGTTCGCCGGCACAACTCGGCTAGACCCGAGCGCTAAGAATTTAGGGATGAACCCGTAACGTGGTTCGCGCCCGGTGGTGCAGTGGTGACGTTACTTAATACCCGCCACTACCTCGGCGACAAGGTCGGAAGCATCAGACGCAGCAAAGAAGGCGGGCGAGCTGAGGGTTGCCCAGTACGCGCCAGTGAAGACTTGCGCAGTGCCCGTACCGTCAGCGACAGCGAAGTAGCCGTCGAAGCCCGAGGCGGCCGCGCCGGCATCCGCTCGAAGCGAATCGATTCTTGAGGGCGCGGGCTGAGCGACCGACACGTCGATCACTACTCCACTCGTGGAGTTCTCCCAGCGGCAGGCGACACCCTGTGCGGCGATCGCTGCTTCTGCAGCAGACTCGGCGGGGGGAGTGAACGAGCTGAGGAGCAAAAAGTTGGGGTTGAAGTCGTACATCGCCTGAGGACTAATGAGTTCTCCGCAGGCGATGTCGACGGGGGTAGCTTCAGAGTCTGGCGTGCTGGTTCCGGTTGGCTCGGGTGAGGCAGTCGGCGTGTTATCCGGGTCAATCGTGCGCGTCGGGTTCGGGCCCGTCGGGTCAGGGTCCGTAGGAACGCAGGCACTCAAGAGAAGAGCGGATGCGCTCAGTGCGATCACTGCCGGAATTACGCGAAGTCGAAAAGCCATGACCCCATTCTCGTGACTTGCACCGGCATCGCAGTGCAGTGACCCGGCAGTGTCGTGAAGTGCGGACCGATCTGTGACCTTCGCGGCGGCGTTGTGTTCGAACTGCACGGACGTAAGCACCCAGTACTCTTAAGGGGTGAATCCTGCTGATCTCTCTATCACCCTACTTTCTGTCGTCTCCCGCATTGCGGCTGACCGCGGCACGCCCGATTTGGGTCTGACCGCGAGCGATCTGGTGCTCGAGCGACCGCGCAACCGCGATCACGGTGATTGGGCATCCAATATTGCGATGAAGCTGGCAAAGCAGTTGGGTGCAAACCCGCGCGAGCTCGCAACCGAAATCGCTGAGCAGGCTCGGGCTATCGACGGCATTGCTTCGGTGGATGTTGCGGGCCCTGGCTTTATCAACATCACTCTCGATGCCGCTGCCGCTGGTGCGCTCGCGAAGACGATCGTTGAGCAGGGCGAGGCGTATGGCCGCAATGACTCTCTTGCGGGTCAGACCATTAACTTGGAGTTCGTGTCGGCTAACCCCACGGGTCCGCTGCACATTGGGCATACTCGCTGGGCCGCTCTGGGTGATTCCTTGGCGCGCATCTTGAAGGCAGCCGGTGCGGAGCTCGTCAGCGAGTTCTACATCAACGATGCCGGAAACCAGATGGATAACTTCGGGGCTTCGGTACTGGCCGCAGCCAAGGGGGAGCCGACTCCGGAGAATGGTTACCCGGGCGCGTACATTGCTGAGCTTGCGCAGCGGGTGCTCGCGTCGAACCCCGAGCTTCTCGAACTTGAGCACGATGAGGCCATTGCGGTTGCTCGCGAGCGTGGCTACGAACTTCAGCTGGGCGACATCAAGAAGTCGCTCGCCGCGTTCAATGTGCACTTTGATGTGTGGTTCAGCGAGCGTGAGCTTCATGCGGTAAAAGACGACGGCAAGAGTGCGATCGACGACGCCGTCGAGCGCTTGCGTGCTCAGGGACACGTCGCCGACATCGATGACGCAGTCTGGGTGAAGACGACCGACTTCGGTGACGACAAAGACCGTGTCATTAAGCGCGGCAACGGTATCTATACCTACTTTGCGGCTGACGCGGCCTACTACTTGAGCAAGGGCGACCGCGGCTACGCCCACAAGATCTACCTGCTTGGCGCCGACCATCACGGCTACGTTCACCGTCTCAAGGCGCTCGCAGGGGCCGCCGGCGACGACCCCACTAAAGACATTGAAGTGCTCATCGGGCAACTCGTCAGCATCAACGGTGCTCGACTCTCGAAGCGTGCGGGCAACATCATCGAGCTCGATGACTTGCGCGAATGGCTCGGAACAGATGCTCTGCGCTACTCGCTCGGCCGCTACCCCTCCGATTCACCGCTCAACCTCGATCCCGAGATTCTGCAGAAGCGCACGAACGACAATCCCGTCTTCTATGTGCAGTACGCGCATGCCCGCACTCATAGCGTCGCGCGCAATGCGGGGGAGTCGGGAGTGGATCGCAGCGTCTTCGATGCCTCGCTCCTCACCAACGAAACCGAGAGCATCCTGCTGGGTGTTCTCGCTGAGTTCCCTCGAATTGTTGCTCAGGCCGCAGAGTTGCGCGAACCTCACCGCGTGGCGCGCTTCGCCGAAGAGCTCGCTGGCAGTTATCACCGTTGGTACGATCAGTGCCGCGTCACGCCCATGAATGATGAAGAAGTGACTGACGTTCATCGCACCCGGCTCTGGGTCAACGATTCAGTTGGTCAGGTTCTGCGCAATAGCCTCTGGATGCTCGGGGTCAGTGCACCCGAGCGGATGTAGTTTCGTGGCTTCCGACGAACACCAGCCCACTCTCGAGTTGCGACTCGATGGTTCTGGCGAGTCTGCTCCCGCAACGTCCTCTAGCGACGCACCGGCGAAGCGGAAGCGCCGTGGGTGGATCGGTTGGGTGATCGCCGGCGTCGTTGTCATCATCCTGATTGTGGGCGTTTTTCTCGTCGAAACAGTAGGACGCACGGCAGCGGTCCGCATTGCTCAAGACGAGATTGCGTCGACACTGGGTCTCGAAGCTAGCGATGGAGTCTCGGTTGATTTGGGCTCCGGCTCGCTCGTGCTTCAAGCCCTCACCGGTGGTCTTGACGTTGTGACGATCGACATCGACCGCTTCGAGGTCAACGGTCTCGAGTCATCCGTTCGGGTCACCGCTACCGGGGTTCCGGTCGTGCCGTCGCAGCCGATTGACACTGTCTCGATGGATGTTGCCATCTCCGGGGCCGAAGTCTCGAAGCTCGCCACGACGCTCAGCGGCCTCGGGCTTGATTCGATTGAGCTCGAGGGCTCTGCAATCCGGGTGTCCACGGAGTTCGCCTTGCTGTTCATCCGTATCCCTGTCGCTCTCGACTTGGTTCCCGTTGCTGCCGGAGACGCCATCGCCTTCGAGCCAGAGTCGGTGATTTTGGGCGAGGAGCAAATTTCGGTTGCCGACTTGCGCGCAAACCCTCTCGTCTCGAGTCTCGCAGGCAGCCTGCTGAGCTCTCAAGAATTCTGTGTTGCGTCGTCGCTGCCGACCGCGTTGACTATCGATTCCGTCGACGTTGCCAACGACAACCTCGTGATTCAACTCAGTGCTGATGGGATCGCCCTCGACGATGCTGCGTGGAAGCAATACGGCACATGCCCGTCGTCGTAGTTCGATTCAGCGCTAGCGTCACCAGCCGTTAGAGTGGTCAGCATCCCCAACGCCCGTGCGGACACAATCCGCCGTTTTCCGTCTACATCTCTGTGAGGTGCGACTGTGTTCGCGAACCCGCTGGCGCCCGAGTGGCTCGAAGCTCCCGCCGAAGCAAACTCTTTGGCATCGACAGTCTGGTCGCGCAATGCTGCGCGCGCAGAGAACGGCGAGCTGACCATTGCGGGCGTACCTACCCGTGAGCTCGTTTCCCGCTTCGGCACACCGGTCTACGTCGTCGACGAAGCGGATGCGATCGCTCGCGCCACGGAGATCAAGGGTGCGTTCGACAACGAGTTTGCTCGCATCGGTTCGAGCGTCAAGGTGTATTACGCGGGCAAGGCATTCCTCTGCACCGAGGTCGCTCGCTGGATGACGGCAGCAGGCCTGAACATCGATGTCGCCAGCGCCGGCGAGATGGCGGTTGCGCTCGCAGCTGGCACGGATGCGTCGCGTCTGGGATTCCACGGCAATAACAAGAGTCTTTCTGAGATCGACCGTGCTGTGCGCGCGGGCATCGGCCCCATCGTTATCGACAGCGTCGTCGAAATCGGTCGGGTTGCTGAAGCCGCTGCACGGCACGGTCGAACCCAGCGGGTGCGGTTGCGCATCAATAGCGGGGTTCACGCGTCCACGCATGAGTACTTGGCGACGGCGAGGGAGGACCAGAAGTTTGGTATTCCGTTGACGGACGCTGAGCAGATTGTGGCGCAGATTCGTTCACATTCTTCTTTGGAGTTTGTGGGCATCCATTCGCACATTGGGTCGCAGATTTTCGATACAGCAGGCTTTGCTGAGGCTGCGCGTCGTTTGCTTGAGCTTCATGCTCGGTTGTCAATGCACGCGCCGGTGCCTGAGTTGAACTTGGGTGGAGGTTTCGGCATTGCCTACACGTCTGCTGATCAGGCGCTGCCGGTAGCTGAATTGGCGGCTTCGCTGGCAAACATCGTCGAGGCCGAGTGCGCTCGCCTTGAGATCCCGGTTCCTGTCGTCGCGATTGAGCCGGGTCGGTCGATCATCGGCCCGTCGACCACGACGCTCTACACCGTGGGCACGATCAAAGATGTGCTGGTCGACGGCGAAGCTGTGCGCAAATACGTCAGCGTCGATGGCGGAATGAGCGACAATATTCGTCCGGCGCTGTACGAAGCCGACTATTCGGCTCGCCTCGCGAACCGAGTTTCTGAGGCAGAACCTGCGCTTGCGCGCATCGCAGGCAAGCACTGTGAGGCTGGCGATATCGTCGTGCGGGCAGAATACTTGCCTGGTGACGTTGAGCCGGGCGACATTCTGGCAGTACCCGCGACGGGTGCTTACGGCTGGGCGATGTCCAACAACTACAACTATCTTGCGCGCCCGCCCGTCGTCGCGGTGCGCGATGGTGAAGCTCGCATTATTGTGCGCGGCGAAACCGAAGACGACTTGCTCAGCCGCGACGCGGGAATCACACCATCGGGAGACTCTGAATGATCGAATACCGCAACCTTCGCGTCGCAGTCTTGGGCGGAGGAAGTGTCGGATCGCAGGTCACCGCACTGCTGCTTGAGCACGCTGACGAACTTGCCGCGCGAGCAGGAGCCGGGCTTGAAGTTGTCGGGGTCGCCGTTCGCGACCTTGATGCGCCCCGCGACACCAACATCCCGAAAGAGTTACTCACGACCGATGCTGAGTCACTCATTGTCGGTGCCGACATTGTGATCGAGCTCATCGGTGGTCTTGAGCCTGCCCGCACCTGGATTCTCAAAGCGTTGCACTCGGGTGCAGACGTCATCACGGCGAACAAAGCACTGCTGGCTCACCACGGTGCCGAGTTGTTCGAAGAGGCCGCTCAAGTCGGTGCGCAGCTGTACTACGAAGCCGCCGTGGCCGGTGCGATTCCGATCATCCGCCCACTTCGCGACAGTCTCGCCGGTGACCGTGTTGAGCGCATCCTCGGCATCGTCAACGGCACCACCAACTACATTCTCGACCGCATGGATGCCACGGGCGACAGTTTCGACACCGCTCTCGCCGAGGCCACGCGCTTGGGCTACGCGGAGGCTGACCCCACCGCCGATATCGAAGGCTACGACGCCGCGCAGAAGGCAGCGTTGCTGGCGAGCCTCGCGTTCCACACGCGCGTGCCGCTGGATGCAGTGCACCGCGAGGGAATCACCAGCGTCACCGCCGAGCAGGTGGTTGCCGCGCGTAAAGCTGGCTACGTCGTCAAGCTGCTCGCGATCTGTGAGCGCGTTCTTGCCGCCGACGGATCGACCGAAGGCGTCAGCGCCCGCGTTCATCCAGCCCTTGTTCCTCTGGCGCACCCCCTGGCCGCCGTGCACGGCGGCAACAATGCGGTGTTCGTTGAGGCAGAGGCTGCCGGCAGTCTCATGTTTTACGGGGCCGGTGCTGGCGGCATTGAGACGGCATCCGCTGTTCTTGGCGATGTTGTGTCTGCTGCTCGTCGCCACGTTATCGGTGGGCCGGGTGTTGCAGAGTCAACGCATGCCAACCTCCCTATTTTGCCGATCTCTCGCGCAATGACGCGCTACCAGATCACTTTGACCGTGGTGGACGAGCCTGGAGTGCTTGCCACAATTGCAGCCGTGTTTAGCGACCACGCGGTCTCTGTGGAGGCGGTTAACCAGACCGTCGGTGCGGTAGTGGAGGGTGTGCCGAGCGCTACCCTTATTACAGTGACGCACGAAGCGACGGATATGTCGCTTGCCGCCACGGTAGCCGCGCTGGCCGAGAGTTCGGTCGTGCGCGAAGTTGTGTCCGTTTTGAGAGTTGAGGGGCTGTAAGAAATGAATAGCGAAATCCGGAACCGCCAGTGGCGCGGCCTGCTTCACGAGTACGCCGACCGTCTTGACATCTCCGACGCAACCCCGATTATCACGCTCGGCGAGGGCGGTACTCCGCTGATTCCGGCTCCCGCTCTTTCTGCTCGCACCGGCGCTAAGGTGTGGGTCAAATTCGAGGGAATGAACCCGACGGGCTCGTTCAAAGACCGCGGTATGACGATGGCTATTTCAAAGGCTGTCGAGCATGGTGCGAAGGCTGTCATCTGCGCCTCGACCGGCAACACGTCCGCGTCAGCTGCCGCGTACGCAGCGCACGCAGGCATCACCGCCGCCGTACTCGTGCCCGAAGGCAAGATCGCGATGGGCAAGCTCAGCCAGGCCATCGCGCATAACGGTGAGCTCATTCAAGTTCAGGGAAACTTCGACGATTGCCTCGATATCGCCCGTGATCTCGCCAACAACTACCCTGTTCACCTCGTAAACTCGGTCAACCCTGACCGCATTGAGGGCCAGAAGACGGCAGCGTTCGAAGTCGTTGAAGTATTGGGTGACGCTCCCGACTTCCACATCGTTCCTGTCGGAAACGCCGGAAACTACACGGCCTACTTCCGTGGCTATAGCGAAGAGCTTGAACGGTCTGCCACGACGAAGCTTCCTCGCATGTTTGGCTTCCAAGCCGAGGGCAGCGCGCCGATTGTTCGCGGTGAAGTCGTCAAGAACCCTGACACGATCGCCAGCGCGATCCGTATTGGAAACCCGGCATCGTGGCACCTCGCAACGGAAGCACACAAGGCGTCGAACGGCTACTTCGGTGCTATCAGTGACGCCAAGATCCTCGAAGCCCAGCGCATCCTCTCTGCTGAAGTGGGTATCTTTGTTGAGCCCGCTTCGGCGATTAGCGTTGCCGGACTCTTGGAGCGTGCCGAGGCTGGCCAGATTCCTCGCGGCTCGACAGTCGTCCTCACGGTCACCGGTCACGGACTGAAAGACCCACAGTGGGCCCTCAAGACCGCCAGCGGCGAAGACATCACCCCCACGGTTGTTCCTGTTGACACCGCTGAGGTTGCTAGCGTGCTGGGGTTGGCCAAGGCATGACCTCGTTGGTCGGTCGCAGCGTCGTCGTGCGCGTACCTGCGACCTCTGCCAACCTTGGTCCCGGCTTTGACACGCTCGGGCTTGCGCTCTCGCACTATGACGAACTTATCGTCACTGCCGTCGAAGGCTCGGGTGTCACGATTGATGTCACGGGCGTCGGCGCGGGAATCGTCGCGACCGATGAGTCGAACCTCGTTATCCAAGCGATTCAGCATTGCTTCGATCACTTCGCTAAGACAATGCCGGCGCTTCACGTGTCGGCGACCAATGTCATCCCGCACGGCGGCGGCTTGGGTTCTTCGGCGGCGGCCATTGTGTCTGGAGTAATGGCGGCTAAAGGCTTGCTTGAGGGCATTGTCGAGATGGATGCCGCGACTCTTCTCGTTCTCGCTACTGAACTTGAGGGACACCCCGACAACGTCGCACCGGCCCTTCTGGGTGGGCTCACGATCGCGTGGAGCACCGACACGGGGCCTCTAGCGAAGAAGTTGATGGTGCACCGCGGAGTGTCACCTCTCGTCTGTGTTCCTGACTTTCAAGTGTCGACGGCCCACGCGCGCAGCTTGCAGCCGGATGCTGTGCCCTATGCCGATGCTGTCTACAACGTGTCTCGTGCGGCGCTCTTGATCGCGGCGCTCACGCAGAGCCCCGAGGTTTTGCTTGAGGCTACGGGCGACCGTCTCCATCAGGACTATCGGGCTGCGGCGATGCCCCAGACCACCGAATTGATCCGGATGCTGCGCTCTCATGGTCACGCCGCAGTCGTTTCTGGTGCCGGCCCGTCGGTCTTGGTGCTTGCCGATGACCCCGCCAAGCGCCTTGAGGCAGTCGCTCTTGTACAGGAGCACGCCGCAACGCCGTGGGAGTGCTTACTCTTAGCTGTGGACTTCAAAGGTGCTACAGTGAATGAGCACCAGGTAGAAGCTACGGCGTAGCCGCAGCCTCCCGGTCGCTTTTCACCCGTCGTATCCCCGTATTAGATTCCTGCGCATCCGTGCAGACATCGGTGAGCGACTAGCTCTCCGCCAAGATGTTCATTCTTGGTTGGGGAAAGGAACCCCAAGTAGTGACTGACGTCAACAACCACGCATCGAGCGTGGATTCCCGTGCCGCGCTGAGCGCGTTACGACTGCCCGAGCTTCAAGCGATGGCAGCCGAACGCGGCATCACCGGTACTTCCAAACTTCGCAAAGGAGATCTCGTGGACGCAATCAACGAGAAGAACAACAGCAACAACGATTCAGCCCCCGCAACCGAAGCGCCTGCCGCTCCCGTACGCAAGCGTGCTTCACGCCGCGTGACGAGCACCGACGGTGCCGCTATTGCCGGCTCTGAAGCTCCCGCAGGTGCCCCTCAGGTAGACAAGAACGTCTCAGCGTCGAACGATTCTGCTGCTGCGGCACCCACTGCGGATGCTGCAGCGGAAAAGCCAAAGACGGCGACCCGCAAGAAGAAGACTGACTCCGCTCCCGCTGCTGAGTCGGATGCCGCGGCGACAGCTGCGGCACCGACCGAGGCAGCAGCATCCAACGATGCGCCCGCAGCAGAGGCCGCGCCGAAGCGCAACCGTCGCAGCTCCAGCCGCAGCGCTGCAGCAGCGGACGTCTCGAGCGACGCCAACGCAGCCTCGAGCGACGCCAGCGCCGCATCGAGCGACGCAAAGGCAGCCGACAACGACGGCAAGGCTGCCAAGGGCGGCAACCGCAACAACAAGAGTGACAAGGACGCGAACAACGCCGATAACAACTCTGACAACGCTGACAAGAACAGCAACGCTGACAAGAACAGCAACGCTGACAAAAACAGCAACGCTGACAAGAACAGCGACAATGACAACGACGGCGACAACTCTGACAGTGAGTCGGGTTCGGGCCGTGGACGTAACCGCAATCGCAACCGCAACGGCAACAGCCAAAACGGTGAAGGCTCTGGTCGCCAGAACAACAACCGTCGCCAGAACAACAATGGTGATGGCAACAACAACGGCAACAACGGCGGCGGAAACAACAACCGCAACAACAACGACGACTCGCGCGGCGGCGACGGTGACTCCGAGCGCGGTGGACGCGGTCGTTACCGTGACCGCAAGCGCGGCCGTGGAAACATGGGCGACGACTTCGAGCCCGAGATCACCGAAGATGACGTGCTGATTCCGGTTGCCGGCATCCTCGACGTTCTTGACAACTACGCCTTCGTGCGCACCACCGGGTACCTTCCCGGAAACAGCGATGTTTACGTATCACTCGGCCAGGTCAAGAAGTACAACCTCCGTAAGGGTGACGCCGTTGTTGGTGCCATTCGCCAGCCGCGTGAGGGCGACAACAACCAGGGTCGTCAGAAGTACAACGCTATTGTGCGCATCGATTCGATCAACGGTCTTCCCGTTGAAGAGGCTGCGAACCGCGTTGAATTCGGCAAGCTCACCCCGCTGTACCCGCAAGAGCGTCTGCGCCTTGAGACCGAGCCGACCATGCTGTCGACTCGCATCATCGACCTTGCTGCTCCGATCGGTAAGGGCCAGCGCGGCCTGATCGTTTCGCCTCCGAAGGCTGGCAAGACTCAGGTTCTGCAGGCCATCGCTAACGCCATCTCCAAGAACAACCCCGAGGTCCACCTCATGGTCGTTCTCGTTGACGAGCGTCCCGAAGAGGTCACTGACATGCAGCGCACCGTCAAGGGCGAAGTTATTGCTTCGACCTTCGACCGTCCCGCTGAAGACCACACGACGGTTGCTGAACTCGCCATCGAGCGCGCTAAGCGTCTCGTCGAGCTCGGCCACGACGTTGTCGTGTTGCTCGACTCGATTACTCGCCTCGGTCGCGCGTACAACCTGACGGCGCCGCCGTCGGGCCGCGTCCTTTCGGGCGGCGTCGACTCTGCAGCGCTGTACCCGCCGAAGCGTTTCTTCGGTGCGGCTCGCAACGTTGAAGAGGGCGGCTCACTCACCATCATCGCAACCGCGCTCGTGGAGACCGGCTCGAAGATGGACGAAGTGATCTTCGAAGAGTTCAAGGGCACGGGCAACATGGAGCTTCGCCTCTCGCGCCAGCTCGCCGACAAGCGCATCTTCCCCGCGGTCGATGTCAACGCATCCGGAACTCGTCGCGAAGAGATGCTGCTCGGTGCTGACGAGGTCAAGGTCACGTGGAACCTGCGTCGTGCTCTTGCTGGTCTTGACCAGCAAGCTGCACTCGAAATCGTGTTGAATAAGCTGAAGGAGACGCAGTCGAACGTTGAGTTCCTCATGCAGATCCAGAAGTCGCTTCCTTCCGCTACCGGCAACAAAAAAGAGGACTAATAATGTTCGAGTCAGTACAGTCGCTGCTGACCGAGCATGCGGATCTCGAGGGCCAGCTTGCTGACCCCGAGCTTCACTCAGACCCGGTCCGCTCTAAGAAGGTCAACCGACGCTACGCCGAGTTGTCGCGCATTGTCGCGGCGTATAGCAACTGGCGTCAGCTGACCGACGACCTCGCGGCAGCCACCGAAATGGCTGACGAAGATGAGTCGTTCGCTGCTGAGATTCCTGGCCTCACCGAGAGTCTCGATGCTGCTCAGGAGAAACTGCGCCGCATCCTGATTCCTCGTGACCCCAATGATTCCCGTGACGTCATCATGGAAATCAAGATGGGTGAAGGTGGAGCCGAGTCGGCTCTCTTCGCCGGCGACCTGCTGCGCATGTACTTGCACTATGCAGAGTCAAAGAAGTGGAAGACCGAGATCATCGAGCAAACCTCGAGCGACCTCGGCGGCATCAAAGATGTTCAGTTGGCCGTCAAAGGTAACTCGAGCGATCCCGCTGAGGGCGTCTGGGCGCACTTGAAGTACGAGGGTGGGGTGCACCGTGTTCAGCGTGTGCCCGCCACCGAGTCGCAGGGGCGTATCCACACGTCTGCTGCTGGCGTGCTGGTGTTCCCCGAGGTCGATGAGCCCGAAGAGGTTGAGATCAGCCAGAACGATCTCAAGATCGACGTGTATCGCTCCTCTGGCCCCGGTGGTCAGTCCGTTAACACGACGGACTCTGCCGTTCGCATTACTCACCTTCCGACCGGCATCGTTGTGGCCATGCAGAACGAGAAATCGCAACTGCAAAACCGCGAGGCCGGTATGCGAGTACTTCGTGCGCGCATCTTGGCTCGATACCAAGAAGAGGCGGATGCCGAGGCGAGCGAATACCGCAAGAGCCAGATTCGAACGATGGATCGCTCCGAGCGCATCCGCACCTACAACTTCCCCGAAAACCGCATCGCTGATCACCGCACCGGGTACAAGGCCTACAACCTTGACCAGGCGATCAATGGCGCGCTTGAGCCTGTCATCCAGTCGTGCATCATGGCTGATGAAGAGGCGCGGTTGGCTGCGGTAGGAAACGACTCCTGAGCGGGATAACGCCCGTTCCAGTTGACTCCAGTGTCGCTGACCTTCTGGCCAGCGGCACTGAGTTGTTGAGCGGCGGGGGAGTGCCGACTCCTGATGTTGATGCTGAGCTTCTTCTGGCTCATGTGCTTGAGCTCGGTCGCGGTGAGCTTCGGGTTCGCGTTGTCACGGGTGCCACGGTGCCTGCCGCAAAGGCAGCTCTCGCGCACGAACTGTTTGCGCGACGTGCTGCTCGTGAACCTTTGCAGCACATCACAGGCATGGCTCCTTTTCGCAATCTTGAACTCAGCGTGGGGCCGGGCGTTTTCGTTCCCCGCCCCGAGACCGAGACCGTCGTGCAGTTCGCAATTGATGCCCTCAATGCCAGCGCGACGCCCGAACCCATCGGCGTTGATCTCGGCACGGGTAGCGGTGCGATCGCTCTCGCGATGGCCACCGAAGTTTCTCGTTCTCGCATCTTCGCGGTTGAGCTTTCGCCTGATGCGATGCCGTATACGAGCGAAAATTTCCGCCGCTACGGTGAATCCAACGCCACTCTCATCAACGCTGATCTGGGGGATGCTTTCCCCGAACTCAACGGCACCGTCGATGTCGTTATCTCTAATCCGCCGTATATCCCGGCTGCCGCTATCCCGCGCGACATCGAAGTTCAGCTTCATGACCCCGCTCTCGCGCTCTATGGCGGAGAAGACGGCATGGATGTCGTACGACGCGTCTCGACGACAGCCCGCCGTCTTCTTCACTCGGGCGGCACTCTCGTGCTCGAGCACGGCGAAGAGCAAGCTTCGGCATTGGCCGCGCTGCTCGCGGCGGACGGGTGGAGAGCCGTAGCCCACCACAAAGATCTTCTTGGGCGCGACCGCGCTACGACGGCGCTCCTCTAAATCGTCGTTCGAAACCTCTAGGCGCGATGGCTACGCGCGAGCAGCGGCGAATTCTTCGATCGCGGCGAGCAACCCGGCAGAGGTGCGAAATTCGTGACCGGTAATGCCGAGACTCTGGGCCCCTACAACGTTCTCGACCATGTCATCAGCGAAGAACGCGTTCTCGGGAGCGACCCCGTAGGCATCGAGGGCGCGTTGGAACACCACAGGGTTGGGTTTGCGTGCGCCGTAGTGGCTCGAGGTGCGCAAGTGGTCACCGAAGATCTCGACGAGCTCGGGTGCAACGGTCGGCAGATGCTCTCCGAGAAGTGCTCCGTTGTTGGTGAGCAGTGTCGCTTGGCCCAGTTCTGAGGCGCGGCGGGCAGCCGCGAGTGAATCGGGCCATGGCGTCATCGCTGCAGCTCGAATGCTTAGCCAACTCGTGAGATCCACCTTGTGGCCGATCGCTTCTTCGAACGCAGCGAGGTAGTCGTCTCCGGTCGCGTAGAGGCCGGCTTCGGCACCAAATTCGCCGTCATCGTGCCACCAGCGGCGTCGAAGTTCGAGAAAACTGAGGCCGGTGAGGTCGCTCATTCCGGCCATCCGTGCACGCCAGTCGTAGTCGTAGAGCACGTCATCCATGTCAAAGATGAAAAGCAGCGTCATTGTTTGCCATCGCTATCTGTTAGTCGTGATCAGTCTTTCACTGTTTCTCCCGGTACCATGTTGGGGACATGGATGACCTTTACGATTGCGCCGACGAAGCCCAACTCCTCACCGGTATGCGGTTGGCGCGAGTGGCGATTGGCCGTGGCGACCTCGTCGTCATTCCCACCGACACCGTTTATGGCGTTGCGGCAGACGCTTTTCAGCCGGATGCTGTGCAAAAACTCATTGATGCCAAGGGGCGCACTCGGCAGTCGCCTCCGCCCGTGCTCATCCCCGGCATTCCCACTCTTGATGCTCTCGCAGCCTCTGTGCCCGACGAAGTGCGCACACTCGTGGCGGAGTTTTGGCCGGGTGGTCTCACCATCATTCTTCCGGCTCAGCCGTCGCTGAGCTGGGATCTGGGGGAGACCCAGGGCACTGTTGCTTTGCGGATGCCGTCAAACCGTATTGCCCTTGAGCTTCTGTCTGAGACGGGCCCGCTCGCTGTCTCTAGTGCAAACAGCACAGGTTTGCCCGCCGCTCGCACGGCTGCTGCCGCCCGGGACATGCTGGGGGAGTCAGTCTCGGTGTATTTGAGCGATGGTGAGGGCGGAGAGCTCGCATCGACCATCGTTGATGCCACGGGTCTACTCATCGAGGGCGGCAAATTGCGCATTGTGCGCGAGGGCGTGATTTCGGCCGACGCTATTCGTGAGTTGATCGGGGCCGATCTGTGCGAATAATTTTCTATTTCCTCATCGCGGGCATTGCCGCGATGGTCACTTATGCCGTCTCGCTGGTAGTGCTCAAGCTTGCGCTTAAGTACAAGCTGTACCCGCAAGTGCGTCAACGCGACGTGCACTCGCGCCCTACTCCGCGGCTCGGCGGGGTCGCGATGTTCTTCGGAGTGGTCGCGGCGTTCGCAGTGGCCTCAAGTTTCAGCAATTTTTCCCTCATTTTCAACGAGCCAGGCAAGGTTTTTGGTCTTCTCGGCGCGGCCCTGATCATTGTGATCATTGGTGTCGCTGATGACCTCTGGGATCTTGATTGGCTGACGAAACTGGCAGGCCAGATCATCGCTGCGGGAGTTTTAGCGTGGCAGGGAGTGCAACTTTCGACTCTGCCGATCGGCGGTCAGACGATCGTTTCACCCTATGTATCCTTGATCCTCACCATTTTCGCAGTCGTTCTCGTGATGAATGCGGTCAATTTCATCGATGGGCTTGACGGTCTCGTTGCGGGGGTTGCTGTCATCGCAAACGGCGTTTTCTTTATCTACGCCTACCTGCTTCAGGGCCAAGCTCAGACCGAGTACTTCAACCTTGCGTCGCTGACGACTGCGATTCTCATTGGTGCGTGCGTTGGTTTTCTTCCGCTCAACTTTCACCCCGCGAAGATGTTCATGGGCGATGCCGGGGCGCTACTGGTCGGTTTGCTCATGGCCGCCTCTGCCATTTCTGTCACGGGCCAAGTGGATGCCGGCTACTTAGCCCAGCCAGACAAGTTCACGCTTGATTTCTTGCCTGCCTTCATCCCCATCCTGTTGCCCATCGCTGTCTTGGTGATCCCGCTACTCGACTTCGGACTCGCAATGATTCGCCGCCTTCGCGCAGGAAAGTCTCCCTTCACTGCAGACCGCAAGCATTTGCATCACCGGTTGCTTGACATGGGCCACTCGCACTTGCACGCTGTGTTGATTCTCTACAGCTGGACTTTTGTAGCTTCTGTTGGCGTTCTTGCGTTCACGTTTGTCCCGTGGCGTTGGGCCGCCCTAATGTTCATCGCGGGCTTAGCGGTGTGCGCGTTAGTGACGCTTGCTCCGCTCAGCACACGTAAATCGCGTGAGGCGGCGGCGCAACGTCTCGCCGCCGAGCAAGAGTCCGACGAAGACGCACGCTTTGATGGACTGGATGCCGCATCCAGTGCCCCGCACTCTCCCCACACAAAGGAATCCACCGAATGAAGTCCTCAGCAATCCTCGGCCGCGCGATCGCTTACGGAGCGATCCTGACCGTCAGCATCGCTGTCGTCGGATCGGTCGTCGGTTACCTCGTGGCGGGAAGCTCGGGAATGATCAGTGCCCTCATCGGCGCAGGCCTCACAGCTCTCTTCATGGGCTTGACTGCCGGCAGCATCGTTGTCGCGTCGCGAGCGAGCGGCGGAGACTCCTCAAGCACGATCTTCTTCGCCGTCGTTCTCGGTGCGTGGCTGATGAAGTTCATTGTGTTCATCGCCATTCTTGTAATCCTGCGCAGCCAGCCGTTTTTGGAGCCTGTCGTGTTCTTCTTCTCGATGCTCGCGGCGGTGCTGGGGAGCCTCGTTGTTGACGTGCTCGCCTTCGTCCGCGCTCGGGAAAGTTACGTGCCTGGAGTTAAGTTGCCAGGTGAAGATACCTCGACGTCAAACTAATCTCGCGGATTCGCTTTCAGATTCGTCGTGAGCGTAATTCTCTTGATACAGTTGATTCTGTTACAACCCCCATCTTTCATCGCCGCGTAGTTACACGCCCCGATTCTGGAGACAGCGCTGTTATATAACGCTCTCGCGCTCATTGCGCCCTTTGCCACCGATGACGGATCAGGCGACGGGGGCTTTTATGGCCCTTCGTTAATCGAGTTTGTCCCACCCGGATTCCTTTTCGAAGGTACGCCGTTCGAAATCAACCGCATCATGATGGTTCGATTCATTGCGGTCGCTATTTTGATTCTGCTGTTCTGGCTGGGCACTCGCCGCATGCGAATGATTCCTGGTCGAGGCCAGAGCCTCCTCGAAATGGCAGTGGGCTTCGTCCGCTCAAACATTGCTGAAGGCGCACTGGGCAAGGAAGACGGCAAGCGCTTCATGCCGCTTCTCGCGACCATGTTCTTCATGGTCCTCGCGATGAATATCACCGGTATTGTGCCGGGGTTGAACATTGCTGGAACCTCGGTCATCGGTGTTCCGCTCGTGCTCGCGCTTGTTGCCTATGTCGTATTCATCTATGCCGGAATCAAAAAGCAGGGCTTGAACTTCTTCAAGGCTTCACTTTTCCCCGCTGGCGTGCCGTGGGCGCTGTACTTCATCGTTACCCCGATCGAGTTCGTATCTACGTTCATCCTTCGCCCGGTAACACTCGCGCTGCGTCTCCTGATGAACATGATCGCGGGCCACATGCTTCTCGTGCTGTGCTTCTCGGCAACGCACTTCTTCCTGTTCACTGCTGGCGGCCTGTTCGGCCTGTTCAGCATTGGCACCCTCGCCTTTGGCTTCATCTTCACAATCTTCGAACTACTTGTTGCGGTACTTCAGGCTTATGTCTTCACATTCCTGACCGCCGTATACATCCAGCTCGCGCTGGTCGAAGAGCACTAGACCGATCCCGGCACTCGCCTGGATTAGAAAACCACGGAAGGAAACACAAATGAACGTCGCAGAGCTGACTGGAAACATTGCACCCCTCGCATTCGGTGTTGCAACCATCGGACCCGCCATCGGTGTAGGCATCGTTGTAGGAAAGACCGTTGAGTCGGTTGCACGCCAGCCTGAACTTCAGGGCCGTCTCACGGGCCTCATGTTCCTCGGTATTGCATTCACCGAAGCGCTCGCATTCATCGCGATCGCCGTTGCATTCATCCCGTTCCCGTAACCACTAACTAACTGAGGAGGCTGGGATGCATAGCGCACTACTGGCTGCTGCTGAAGAGGGCGAAGTTATTAACCCGCTTCTTCCCGCAGATTACGACATCATTTGGTCAGCGGTTTGCTTCGCTATCATCTTGTTCTTCTTCTGGAAGAAGTTCCTTCCGGCATTGACGAAGACGCTTGATGCTCGCGCCGACGCCATCGAAGGTGGCATCAAGAAGGCTGAGATCGCTCAGGCGGAAGCAGCCGAGGCTCTCGAGCACTACAAGACTCAGCTTGCTGAGGGTCGTGCCGAAGCAGCGAAGATTCGCGAGCAGGCACGTCTTGAAGGAACCGCGATCGTCAACGAGCTCAAGGAGCAGGCGACGGTTGAGGCTGCTCGCATTACTGCGAACGCTCAAGCAACGATCGAAGCAGAACGCCAGGCGGCACTCATCTCGCTCCGCAGCGAAGTTGGCTCCATGGCCATCGACCTCGCATCGGGCGTTATCGGGCAGAGCCTGACGGATGACAAGAAGTCGTCGGCCCTCGTCGACCAGTTCTTGGCTGACCTCGAGGCATCAGAGAAGGCAAAGGCGAAGAAGTAATGGGATCAGCTACGAGAGAAGCGCTTGTCGCAGCGAAGGATGCACTCGCATCCGTCACTGCCAAGAACTCTCTGGCCACGGGCGCAGAGCTATTCAAAGCAGGACGCGTTGTGGGCGACTCCGCTCAACTTCGTGCTGTTTTGGCTGACCCTGCCGTCGACGCGAAAGACAAAGCCGCCACAGTCGGCTCGGTTTTCTCGTCGCTGAGCGCCTCAACGCGCACCGTACTTTCAGCCATCGTGAGTGCCCGCTGGTCGAGCCCTGACGATTTGCTCGCAGGAATCGAAGAGGTCGGCATTCGCGCGATCGCTAAGTCGGCTCCGGCAAAGCTCGCAATCGAAGACGAATTGTTCGCCTTCGGCTCCACCGTTGCTTCCGACGCACAGCTCGAACTCGCTGTCGGTAGCAAGCTCGGTAGTTCCGCTGCAAAGTCGAAGCTCGTGGGCTCATTGCTTAAGGGCAAGGCATCCGAGCAGACGGCACTGATCGCGGATCACCTCGTTCAGCAACCTCGCGGGCGCCGTATCGGGGAACTCATCTCCACGGCCGCTGACATCGTTGCGGACCAGGCAGGCAAGGCCGTCGCAACCATTACGACCGCTGCGCCACTCAAGGCAGCTCAGCTTGAGCGACTGCGCGCGGGGCTTGCCAGCAACTACGGGCGTGAGCTCAAGCTCAACGTTCGTCTCGACCCCTCGATTATCGGTGGGGTTCGCGTGCAGATCGGTGACGAAGTTATCGACGGCAGCGTTTCCACCAAGCTCAACGACCTCAGGATCCAACTCGCAGGCTAGCGAGTTAGCAGAACTTTCCACGGAATAGGAAAACACAATGGCAGAACTCAGCATCAGTCCGGACGAGATCCGCGACGCGCTCAAGGACTTCGTCAAGGCTTACGAGCCCGGCAAGGCCGCGACCACCGAAACCGGAACGGTCATTGACGCATCCGACGGCATCGCCCACGTCGAGGGACTCCCCGGCGTCATGGCCAACGAGCTCATCCGCTTCTCCGACGGCACCCTGGGTCTCGCCCAGAACCTCGACGAAGACGAGATTGGTGTTGTTGTTCTCGGTGAGTTCACCGGCATCGTCGAAGGCATGGAAGTTACTCGCACCGGTGAAGTACTTTCGTCGCCCGTCGGCGACGCATTCCTCGGTCGTGTAGTAGACCCGTTGGGTAACCCCATCGACGGTCTCGGCGAAATCAAGGCTGAAGGCCGTCGCGCACTCGAGCTCCAAGCTCCTGGCGTTATGGCCCGTAAGAGCGTGCACGAGCCCATGCAGACCGGAATCAAGGCAATCGACGCCATGATTCCCATCGGCCGTGGCCAGCGCCAGTTGATCATTGGTGACCGCCAGACGGGTAAAACCGCCATCGCGATCGACACCATCATCAACCAGAAAGACAACTGGGAGTCCGGCGACGAAGACAAGCAAGTTCGCTGCATCTACGTTGCAATCGGTCAAAAGGGTTCCACGATCGCAGCCGTCAAGGGCGCGCTCGAAGACGCCGGCGCAATGGAATACACCACGATCGTGGCTGCTCCCGCATCCGACCCCGCGGGCTTCAAGTACCTCGCCCCTTACACCGGTTCGGCCATCGGCCAGCACTGGATGTACGGCGGCAAGCACGTACTGATCATCTTCGATGACCTCTCCAAGCAGGCTGAGGCCTACCGTGCTGTATCGCTGCTCCTGCGCCGTCCGCCAGGGCGTGAAGCATACCCCGGTGACGTGTTCTACCTGCACTCCCGCCTGCTCGAGCGTTGTGCCAAGCTCTCCGACGAGCTGGGCGCCGGATCGATGACGGGTCTACCCATCATTGAGACCAAGGCAAATGACGTCGCTGCCTACATCCCAACCAACGTGATCTCGATCACTGACGGTCAAATCTTCTTGCAGTCCGACCTCTTCAACGCCAACCAGCGCCCCGCTGTTGACGTAGGAATCTCGGTCTCGCGAGTCGGTGGAGACGCTCAACTCAAGTCGATCAAGAAGGTTTCGGGAACGCTGAAGCTTGAACTTGCTCAGTACCGTTCGCTCGAAGCATTCGCAATGTTCGCATCCGACCTCGACGCCACCAGCCGACGCCAGCTCGCCCGAGGCGCACGCCTTACCGAGCTGCTCCGCCAGCCGCAGTACTCGCCGTTCCCCGTCGAGAACCAGGTCGTATCGATCTGGGCTGGCACCAACGGCAAGCTCGACGAGGTTCCTGTCGAAGACGTTCTTCGTTTCGAGAGCGAACTCCACGACTATCTCGCACGCAACACGAAGGTGCTCGACACCCTCCGCGAGAAGAGCGCACTCGATGACCAGCTGATCGCTGACATGGATGCTGCAGTGGACGAGTTCAAGCTTGGCTTCCAAACGGGTGAGGGCAAGTCGCTCAACTCCGTCGGTTCCGAGCAGTTCGACGAGATCGCTGAAGAAGACATCGCTCAAGAGCAGATCGTCAAGCAGAAGCGCTGAGCTTCGCACCAGTGATCATCGACCAACACGACATAGAAAGTTAGAAAGCCATGGGAGCGCAACTTCGGGTCTACCGGCAGAAAATTAGTTCTGCCCGGACGACCAAGAAGATCACACGCGCGATGGAGCTGATCTCCGCGTCGCGCATTCAAAAGGCGAAACAGCGGGTGGCTGCATCGGGTCCGTACTCACGCGCCGTAACGCGCGCCGTCTCGGCGGTGGCGACTTTCTCGAACGTCGATCACGTGCTCACCACAGAGCCAGAGAACGTCGATCGCGCCGCAGTCGTCATTTTCTCGAGCGACCGCGGCCTCGCCGGCGCCTTCAACGCCAACGTTCTTCGTGAAGCTGGAGAACTCGCGGCTCGCCTCGAGGGCGAAGGAAAAGAAGTTGTCTACTACCTCGTCGGCCGCAAGGCTGCCGGGTACTTCGCTTTCCGTAAGCGTGACGCTGAACAGATTTGGACTGGTGGCACTGACTCGCCCGAGTTCGAAACTGCGAAGGAAATTGGTGATGCGGTAGTCAACAAGTTCCTGCAGCCCGCTAGCGAAGGCGGTGTTGATGAAATTCACATCGTCTACAACCGTCTCGTCAGCATGCTGCTGCAGGTGCCCGAAGTCGTTCGCCTACTCCCGTTGGAGATCGTTGAGGGTGTCGAAGCACCCGACGAGAACGACATCCTCCCGCTCTATGAATTTGAGCCCGAGGTCGATAAGGTGCTTGACGCTCTGCTCCCCGTCTACATCGAGAGCCGCATCTTCAACGCCATGCTTCAATCTGCTGCTGCAAAGCACGCCGCAACGCAGAAGGCAATGAAGTCTGCAAGCGACAACGCAGACAAGCTCATCAACGACTACACGCGTCTGGCAAACAACGCACGTCAGTCCGAGATCACCCAGCAGATTTCCGAGATCGTGGGCGGCGCGGACGCCCTGAGCTCGGCTAAGTAAGAACCATAGATAGGGAAGCCATGACTGAAAAAGCCCCGGCCGCAAAGGCCCCAGCCAAGAAGACGCCAGCAAAGAAGGCGCCTGCGAAGAAGGCAGCCACCGCTGCTGTCGTCGCCGGCGTAGGTCGCATCGCACGTGTAACCGGTCCCGTTGTGGACGTCGAGTTCCCGCACGATTCGATCCCCGGCATCTACAACGCCCTCAAGACCAACGTCTCCATCGGCGGCGAGACCACCGAGATCACACTCGAGGTTGCTCAGCACCTCGGAGACGACGTCGTTCGTGCAATCGCGCTCAAGCCGACTGACGGACTCGTTCGTGGTCAAGAAGTTCGTGACACCGGCGAGCAGATCACGGTTCCCGTCGGTGACATCACCAAGGGCAAGGTCTTCAGCGTTACCGGTGAAATCCTGAACGCGGATGCCGACGGCAAAGTCAACGGCGAGACCGTCGAGATCACCGAGCGCTGGCCCATCCACCGCAAGCCCCCAGCCTTCGACCAGCTCGAGTCCAAGACCGAGCTCTTCGAGACCGGTATCAAGGTCATCGACCTCCTCACCCCCTACGTTCAGGGTGGAAAGATTGGACTGTTCGGTGGTGCCGGTGTCGGTAAGACCGTTCTGATCCAGGAAATGATCCAGCGTGTGGCTCAAGACCACGGTGGAGTTTCCGTATTCGCTGGTGTTGGTGAGCGTACCCGTGAAGGTAACGACCTCATCGCTGAAATGGACGAGGCAGGGGTCTTCGACAAGACCGCCCTCGTCTTCGGCCAGATGGATGAGCCGCCAGGGACGCGTCTTCGCGTTGCCCTCTCAGCACTGACCATGGCTGAGTACTTCCGCGACGTGCAGAAGCAAGACGTGTTGCTCTTCATCGACAACATCTTCCGCTTCACGCAGGCCGGTTCCGAGGTCTCGACCCTTCTGGGCCGTATGCCTTCCGCCGTGGGTTACCAGCCGAACCTCGCCGACGAGATGGGTCTCCTTCAGGAGCGCATCACCTCGACCCGTGGTCACTCGATTACGTCGCTGCAGGCAATCTACGTACCTGCCGATGACTACACCGACCCCGCACCGGCAACGACCTTCGCCCACCTCGACGCTACGACTGAGCTCAGCCGTGAGATCGCGTCGAAGGGTCTCTACCCGGCCGTTGACCCGCTCACCTCCACGAGCCGCATCCTCGACCCTCGTTACCTAGGTGCTGACCACTACCGTGTCGCTACCGACGTCAAGCAGATTCTCCAGAAGAACAAGGAACTCCAAGAGATCATCGCGATCCTTGGTGTCGACGAGCTCTCTGAAGAAGACAAGATCACGGTATCGCGCGCACGCCGCATCCAGCAGTTCCTTTCGCAGAACACCTACATGGCGAAGAAGTTCACCGGTGTTGAAGGATCGACTGTTCCCCTCAAGGAGACCATCGAGTCCTTCGATGCAATCGTCAAGGGTGAGTTCGACCACGTCGCTGAGCAGGCGTTCTTCAACGTCGGTGGCATCAACGATGTCGAAGAGCAGTGGGCCAAGATTCAGAAAGAGAACTCCTAACAATGGCAGTTCTCGCAGTGAGCGTTGTCTCCGCCGACCAGGAAATCTGGTCGGGGGAGGCAACCCAGCTCATCGCTCGTACCACCGAAGGTGAAATCGGAATTCTTCCCGGCCACGAACCGCTACTCGCGATTCTGGCCAAGGGCGAAGTTCGTGTGACGACCGCAGAAGGCAAGAACGTAACCGCGACTGCGGATAACGGCTTCCTCTCGGTTGAGAACAACACCGTAACAGTGGTGGCGAGCACCGCAGAACTGGTCTAGTTTTCTACTCATGCTGATAGCAATGGCCGGGCTTCCGGGCGCAGGAAAGAGCACGCTCGCAGAAGTTGTGGGAGCCCGGCGCAAGACCACCGTGTTGTCTGTCGATCAGATTGAGACAGCGATCCTGAAGGCCGGCATAAGCTCCGGACAACCAACAGGACTTGCTGCCTATCTGGTTGCAGAGACACTCGCAGAGTCAGTGCTGATGAACGGTAACGACATCATCATTGACGCTGTGAATGCTGTTGACCCAGCGCGCGAGCAATGGGTCAACCTCGCAGAACGCACCGGCTCAGGCATCCGCTTCATCGAAGTGGTCTGTTCCGACGAAGAACTCCACAAGGAGCGACTCGTCGAGCGCGCAGCCAAACGCGAGCTTTCAGGTGCCTCAGCGCGCGACGCAGTCGAGCAAAGCGTTGACGAGTACTCCCCGTGGAACGGAGTGAGCGGCGCCGTTGCGCGCATCACTCTCGATTCGGCGGGACCCATCGGCGTAAACGTCGAACGGGCTTCCGCGTTTCTAGACGCGTGATCATTCTTCTTCCGCCCTCTGAAACTAAACGTGACGGGGGAGATGAAAGTGCCGTGCTCGACTGGTCGCAACTCTCCTTCCCCGAGCTGACTCCGTCGAGAAAAGTTGTGACCTCGGCGGTCACAGAATTGGCCTCTGACACCGAAGCTGCCCAAAAAGCTCTCGGCATCAGTGCGAAGCAATTGTTTGAGGTGGAACGTAACCGAACGTTAGCTACGGCACCGGTCATGCCGGCGCTAGAGCGATACACAGGCGTGCTCTTCGACGGTTTAGACGCCGCGAGCATGACACCCAGTGAACGTCATTTTGCGCACAGCACCGTGGTGGTGCATTCTGCACTGTTTGGTCCTATTGGTGCTGGCGATCAGATTCCCGCCTACCGGCTTTCGCACAATTCCAAGGTGCCCGGTCTTCCGCTCAAGAAGCACTGGCGAGAGCAAGCCTCCAGAACGCTGGCTAGCCTCCCCGGCTTGCAACTGGATCTGCGCTCTGAAGCATATGCACAACTTGGTGAGACTTCAGCGAACAGCGTCTACCTGCGCGTTGTCACACCGGGTGCGGGTGGCAAACGTGTAGCGCTGAGCCACTTCAATAAGAAATCAAAGGGCATCTTCTCTCGCGCTCTGATCAGCGCCGGAATTAATCATGACTCCACGGATTCACTCTTGGCTTGGTCACGAGGCGCAGGCTTCCAACTTGAGCACGGTGCACCGGGTGAGATCGATCTCGTGGTCGAAAACGCGTAGCGGCGGCCTAGACGCGATCTCTAGCTCACGCTCGCGCCATTTTCTCAGGCCACGCGCCAGCATCCCTCGAGGTGGTCGTCGACCATCCCTGCGGACTGCATCAGCGCGTACATCGTGGTGGGCCCGACGAAACGGAACCCTCGAGCCTTAAGCGCTTTGCTCATCGCTGTCGACTCCTCGGTAGTCGCCGGAATGTCGCTCAGCGCTGACGGACGTTTCGTGCGGGGCGCCGGTGCGAAGCTCCAGAGCAGCGTGTCGAGTGCGCCGGGGGAGTCCTGACAAAGCTCAAGAGTCGCGCGCGCATTCGTGATCGCCGCTGAAACCTTGAGACGATTGCGAATGATGCGGGGGTCGTCGAGGAGGCGTGTGACGTCAGCATCGCCATACGCCGCGATTGTCGCGGCATCGAAGTGGTCGAACGCGTCTCTGATGCCATCCCGGCGCCGAAGGATCGTGATCCAGGACAACCCTGCCTGAAATGCTTCAAGCATGATCTTCTCGAACAACTTGTGGTCGCCATGCAAAGGAGCGCCCCACTCCTCGTCGTGGTAGCGGCGGTACTCTTCATCATCGCCGACCCAACTACAACGCGCCCGCCCATCGGGGCCAACAATCAGTGCTTCGCGCGCACTCACTTGTGGCTGATCCCTTCATGCTTGAGGAGCCACACTTTGGTGGGGATGCCCTCGCCTCCGCTGTAGCCGGTGATGCGCTGATTCGAAGCAAGCACTCGGTGGCAGGGCACGATGATCGGGATCGGGTTTGCGCCGACTGCACCGCCGACAGCTCGTCCAGCGGACGGTCGCCCCGTGGCCCGGCCAATATCCGCATAGGACACGGCGGAGCCGAAGGGCAGCTGATTGAGCTCGTGCCACACTGACTGCTGAAACGCTGTGCCGGCGGCAGACAGTGGAAGCTCGAAGGAGCGGCGGGTGCCCGCGAAGTACTCGGCCAACTGCTCCGCAGCAGCATCGAGAACGGCGCAGGATCGCTCGGGTTGGTCATCGTGGGGGAGGGTGCCGCCATTCTCAATTGCGAGACCCGTGAGGTGTTGGCCGTCGCTCGCGAGCTCGATTCGGCCGATCGGTGAAGGCAACCGGCGTACGAAGTCAATTGTGGTTTGCGGGGAAGTGAGCGTGTGCATGCTTCGAGCGTACGCTGCACGCCGAGAGCCCGGCTGGCATTTTTCGGACATTGCGATTCTGCGGGAACTGAGCGACTTGTGGAGGAGTGGCCTTAAATGCCGTCTTCGTTGCGGGGCTCAATGTTTATGCTCTTGTTGAGCTCGCTGATTGTAGCGTTGAGGTCTTCAAGCTGCGTCACGAGCCCATCGTAGGTCGCGACATTTGCCTCAATAGTGTCATACAGCGAATTCAACTCATCCTGACGACTAATGAGTTGGTTTCGCTCCTCATTGAACTGACTCAGAGTGGCAAAGTCACCACTATCCGCACGCGAGTTGAAGCTGTCGATGTCGGAGTTCAACGCGTCATAACCTGAGTTGTAGGTATCGTAATCGTCATCGATCGTGGTCCGCAGAGCGTCGAGTTGTTCCACGAGCTTCTTGCTGGCATCTACTTGCTCGGTGAACACCGCGTTTGACTTCTCGTGAAGCGCAACGACCGTTGCGCGGTCGGCGAAATATGTGGCGTAGTGCTCTTCAAGCTCTGGGCTGAGATCGGCGAACTCAGTACCGATAATCGAATGAAGCTCGTTCGACCGTTCTCCGGGCTCTGTCTTGGCGTAGAACTCGAGGGTAGTGGCGAACTCGGGATCGTCTTTCATGCGATCAGCTTCCGCTTCGAGCAGCGGCATCAGTCGGTCGCGCTCGTCATCCGACAGCCGATCCCAGGCTGCGTGCAGCATCTCGTGAGCAGCAATGACTTCTTCGATGCCGTCGAGCCGCTCATCCGTCACATTGAAAAGAAAGATCGACTTGCTGCTCGGGAAATAGCAACCGAGCACGCCGAAGTTCTCTTCTACGTTGGAGCACGTTGAGTTGAAATCCGGGTTCTCTTGAATCACCGGTTGGCTCGCGTAGAAGAGGAACTTTCCTTCGTCGGACATATCGGCCGAAGTGACGTACTCCGCTATCTGTGACGACGGTTCGAATTGCCACACAGCGAACTGATCGGCGATTCGCTGCTGATTCGTCAGCGCCCACACCCCGGCACCAAGTACAGCCAAGTTAAGGATTACGGCAAGCATGATCGCGATTGCGCGCGTCACAGTCATCCGCCCGCGGGTATCGCGGGGACGCAGTGTTAGCGAATTTTCCTCAGTGCTCACGGAAAGAACTCTATCCGAGCCGTGGGGTAAGAGGGAGGGCGAACGCGGTGAGTTCTAAAGACGGCTCCATGCTTCGGTCAAAACCGAACGCAGGATTGATTCTATCTCGTCGAACTCGGCAGGTCCGATCGTCAGCGGCGGTGCCAGCTGAATCACAGGATCTCCACGGTCATCCGCACGGCAATACAGCCCGGCGTCATACAGTGCTTTCGAAAGGAAACCGCGAAGCAGACGTTCGGATTCGTCGTCATTGAAGGTCTGTTTGGTTGCTTTATCCTTCACGAGCTCGATGCCGAAGAAATAACCGTCACCGCGCACGTCACCCACAATCGGGAGATCAAGCAGACGTTCAAGAGCCGCGCGGAACTTGGGCGAGTTTTCACGAACGTGTTCGTTGATATTCTCTTCCTCGAAAATATCGAGGTTCTCCAGCGCAACTGCCGCCGAAACCGGATGTCCGCCGAAAGTGTAGCCGTGGTAGAACGTCGTGGCGCCATGTTTGAAGGGCTCATACACGCGGTCAGACACAATGGTCGCTCCGATGGGCGAGTATCCGCTCGTCATTCCCTTGGCGCACGTGATCATGTCGGGGATGTAGTCGTAGGCGTCACACGCAAACATGTGACCGAGACGACCGAACGCACAGATCACTTCATCACTTACGAGCAGCACGTCGTACTCGTCACAAATCTCGCGCACGCGCTGGAAGTAACCGGCGGGGGGCGGGAAGCATCCGCCAGAGTTCTGAACCGGCTCCAAGAAGACAGCAGCCACCGTTTCGGGGCCTTCAAAGAGGATCATTTCCTCGATGCGATTAGCTGCCCACAGCCCGAACTCTTCTTCGGTGCCGTGGAAGCCCATTTCTTCAGCGCGGTAGTAGTTCGTGTTCGGCACGCGGAAGCCGCCAGGAACGAGGGGCTCGAACATCTCCTTCATGCCGGGGATGCCGGTGATGGCAAGAGCACCCTGAGGGGTGCCGTGATAAGCGACGGCTCGTGAGATGACCTTGTGCTTCGTGTGACGTCCTTGCAGTTTCCAGTACTGCTTGGCGAGCTTGAACGCAGTCTCGACCGCCTCGCCACCACCCGTGGAGAAGAAGACGCGGTTGAGATCGCCCGGCGCGTAGCCAGCCAAGCGGTCAGCGAGTTCAATGGCTTTCGGATGCGCGTAGGACCACAGTGGGAAGAAAGCGAGTTCCTCGGCCTGCTTCGCGGCGACCTCGGCGAGACGCTTGCGTCCGTGGCCGGCGTTGACGACAAAAAGTCCACTCAAGCCATCGAAGTACTTGTTGCCCTTGGCGTCATAAATGTGGTGGCCTTCACCGCGGACGATGATGGGAACTCCGTGGCCATCTTCCATCACAGACTGACGGGAGAAGTGCATCCACAGGTGGTCTTTTGCTTTTTGTTGAAGGTCGGCTTCGTCGAACTCTGACATCTCAGACACTCTCTTTAGTGGGTGGGGAAATTTGGTCGGTGGAGGGACGCTTAGCGCGTTCCCCAGTTGTAAAACTGCTTATGGAGGCGGAGGTATACGAATGTTTCCGTTGATCGCACACCCTCGATGCCGCGAATGTCGCGATTGAGAAGGTCGATGAGGTCATCATCGTTCTCGCACACCACTTCGACGAGAAGATCGAAGCTGCCTGCGGTCAGCACAACGTAGTCGACCGAGGGGAGCTTGCCGATCTTTTCCGCGACCGACGTGGTGTCTCCTGAAATTTGGATACCAATCATTGCTTGTCGGAAAAATCCGAGTTGCATGGGGTCGGTAACTGCAACGATCTGCATTACGCCAGATTCGGTGAGCTTCTGTACGCGCTGACGCACCGCTGCCTCGCTGAGGCCAACGGCTTTGCCGATCTCGGCGTACGAGCGGCGGCCATCATTCTGCAGCTGTTCGATGATCGACTTCGACACATCGTCGAGGTGAACAGGTTTGTTGGCGGAACCACGTGAGGAAGTGCTCATGTAACGATTTTGTCAGTTCAGAGCAGCTCTTGCAAGCGATTCCGTATTAAAAACGCGCTTCTGCAGTGGAAATCGGCAGTCTGAGGGTAGATTACTGCTCTGCCGCTCGGTATCGTGGAGGTATGAGCGCTCCAGACATCCAGAACTTTATAAACGGCCAGTACGTTTCGGCGCGTGCTGAAAGCGGGTTCGACGTGATCGACCCTGCCACGGAAGACAGCTACGCACACTCGCCAGTGTCATCGCGCTCCGACGTAGACGACGCGTATGCGGCCGCAGCTACGGCGTTTGAAAGCTGGGGCGAAACCACACCGGCTGAACGCCAGCTCGCTCTCTTTCGGATCGCCGACGCAATGGAGTCGCGCGCGGACGAGTTTGCCGACCTCGAATCGAAAGACACCGGCAAGCCCCGGGCAAGTCTGGTCGCTGACGAGATCATGCTCTCGGTTGACCAAATTCGCTTCTTCGCCGGCGAGGCTCGGCACCTGTCAGGTATGGCGTCTGGCGAATATATGAAAGACCACACGTCCTCAATTCGACGCGAACCAATCGGGGTAATCGGGCAAGTCGCACCGTGGAACTACCCGCTCAACATGGCTGTGTGGAAGGTGGCTCCCGCTATCGCCGCCGGAAACACCACCGTGCTCAAACCCAGCGACACGACGCCCTCAGCCACCCTGCTATTCGCCGAAATCGCGTCGGAATTTCTTCCCGCAGGAGTGTTCAACGTGCTGACGGGGGACCGCACGACGGGCGGACTCATGATCGATCACAAGACTCCTCAGATGGTATCTATTACCGGATCGGTTCGAGCGGGGATGGAGGTCGCGAAAGCGGCATCCGTCGATCTCAAGCGAGTGCACCTCGAGCTGGGCGGCAAGGCGCCCGTTGTCGTCTTTGATGACGCTGACATCCCCGCTGCTGTCGCCGGTATTGGCGCTGCGGGCTATTTCAACGCCGGACAGGATTGCACGGCCGCTACCCGGGTAATCGTGCACGCCAACATTCATGACGAGTTCGTTGCTGAGCTCGTGGCGTGGACTCGCGCGAACGCGACAACGGGTGCTCCCCATGAAGACGTGTACTTCGGCGCAGTGAACAACGCTAATCAACTGGCACAAGTCTCTCGCGTCATTGACGAACTGCCAGCTCACGCTCATGTCGAGCTAGGCGGAACGCGGCAGGGTGACCGCGGCTACTTCTATGAGGCGACGATTGTCTCCGGACTGCAGCAAGAAGATTCTGCAGTTCAAAACGAGATCTTTGGTCCGGTCATTACGATTCAGAAGTTTGCGGATGAGGCCCAGGCGCTTGAGTGGGCGAATGGCGTCAATTATGGGCTGGCTTCGAGCGTCTGGACTCGCGATCATGGCCGTGCGATGCGATTCGCTAAGCACCTCGACTTTGGTTGCGTGTGGATCAACACCCACATTCCGATCGTCGCGGAGATGCCTCACGGAGGCTTCAAGCACTCGGGCTACGGCAAGGACCTCTCGAGCTACGGCTTCGAGGATTACACCCGCATTAAGCATGTGATGAGTTTTATCGGACAAGCGTGACAGGATCCCGCAAGAACTCGTTGAGCGTGCCTAAGATTGCCGCGTGAAGCATGACTTCGATGACACAGTAACGGGGGCCCAACGGCCACACGTTCAGTCGAGCATGCCTGATCTTGATGACACGATCATCATGGGTTCGAAGCGGAGTTCGGCGGTCGTGAAGCCGTATGAGCGCCCTCCCGAGTCACATGCGAAGCAAGCGTCTCCTACGACTGCCCAGGAGGCAGCGCGCTTGCGGGCGCGCGCCGCTGCCCAGGTCACACCGCCGCGAGCTCCTGTTGTGCAGTCTGCGCCATCCGCAGCTCTCTATTACGGAGTGCAACTCGACAGCACGGGCCAGATGTATTCGCTCGAACACGCGTGCGTTTTTGGGCGAGACCCGCGACCGCCGCGCATCGTGAAAGGCATCGGACCGCGACTAGTTGCCGTGCAATCGCCGCAGCGAGAGGTCTCAGAGACGCACGTCGAAGTGCGCCAATTAGGCGGTTCAGTGATCGTGACCGATCTGCGTTCCACCAATGGTTCGATCGTTCAGCTTCCAGGCAATGCAGCACGAAAACTCCGTCAGGGTGAGTCGGTGGTGGTTTCCGCCGGCACGCTAGTGGATATTGGAGATGGAAACATTATTCGGATTCTGCCTCGGCGGCGTCTGGAGTAAGCGGGCAGGAAGGTAGCCGTGACCGAAATCGGCGGCAACAACCCGGGGCACACCATCGCCCTGCCGGGGCGAGCAGAACAGACGTATACGTTTGCGTGGGCTGCGGGCACTCATACGGGACATCGGCGCGCCGCAAATGAGGACAGTTATGTTGCGCGTTCTCCTATGTTTGCCGTGGCCGACGGCATGGGCGGTCACTCCGCAGGAGATCTGGCTAGCGCCGCTGTCGTTGAAAGACTCGATGACGCAATCACGGGTGACTTTCTTCCCGCGCGCGCTGTCGAGCGCGCACTTGAACGTGCGACGGACTATATCGGCCTCATCGCTCAAGACAGCGAACTTGGCGTGGGGACGACCGTCACTGGCGCTGTGATCACTGAGCACCACGAAGCGGCGAGCTTCGCCGTTTTCAATGTCGGCGATAGCCGTGTGTATAACTTCGAAGATGATCAGCTCGTGCAAGTAACACGAGACCACTCAGTGGTTCAGAACCTCGTCGAAGCGGGGCTTATCTCGCGTGACGAAGCCGAAGTCCATCCGGACGCCAACATCATCACTCGGGCCATCGGCTTCAACGCTGCGCCGGCACCAGACTTTTGGATGGTTCCAATCCAGCGCGACCAGCGCCTATTGATCTGTTCTGATGGCCTCACTCGAGAGGTGCCGGACGAGGAGATTGCGCGACTGTTCATGCAGCGACTTTCTCCTGATGAAACGGTGGCGAAGCTCATCGATTTTGCCTTGGAAAGTGGCGGCCGGGACAACATCACGACAATTGTCGTTGATGTGCTAGAAATACCGTCGGCGACCTAGTCGTCTAGTCCTCCATACTGAGGACAGACAATGTGACCCCAGACAAGGGGCAGAAACTGAGTTTTGAGCGCATTACTCACTTAGAATGATCGAACTCGACGACATGTTAGGGGGTTCTGTGGCTCGAAGACTGCCTTCAGATCCTCCTGCCCTGCCCGGGTTCTCTCATGTGCACGTTCTCGGATCGGGCGGGTTCGCCGATGTTTTTCTGTATGAGCAGAATATGCCTCGGCGACAAGTTGCTGTCAAGGTCATGCTCAGCGAGGTCGTCAACGACCAAGTTCGCCTGATGTTTCAGGCTGAAGCTAACCTGATGGCTCAGCTCAGCTCCCACCCCTCGATTCTCACCGTCTATCAGGCGAGTGTTTCATCGGACGGTCGCCCTTACCTGGTTATGGAACTGTGTTCCTCAACACTTAGTCAGAGGTACCGAGTCGAACGACTACCGGTGCCCGAAGTGCTGCGGATCGGCATCAAGATCGGCAGCGCCATCGAGACGGCTCACCGCGCTGGTGTTTTGCATCGCGACATTAAGCCCTCCAATATATTGACAACCGCGTATGGGCATCCGGTGCTTTCCGATTTCGGTATTGCGGCTACCCTCAGCGAGTCCGAGAACCTTGAGGCTGTTGGGATGTCTATTCCGTGGTCGGCGCCCGAAGTTCTCATGGATGAGACCGCTGGCACGATCGAATCAGAGCTGTGGTCTTTTGCAGCGACTGTTTATTCTTTGCTCGCTGGGCGTTCTCCCTTCGAAGTGCCAGGGGAGCCGAACAAGTCGACCGATTTGATTTCGCGCATCAATCGCGCCAAACCTCGCTCTACAGGCAGAAGCGACGTGCCGGAGAGCCTCGAACGCGCGCTCAACCGCGCGATGTCGCGCAAGGCAGAAGCCCGCCAAGGTAGCGTTCTCGAGCTCGTGCATGAGCTGCAGGCGGTCGAATCCGAATTGGGTCTCTCGCAAACTCCGATTGAAGTGGCGATGGATGACTGGGCTTTGGCCACCGTCGCCGAACTTGAAGACCGCACTCGGGTGCGCCCGGGGCAATCGTCACCGATGACATCGTCGCAGCGCCGCAAACGCCGAAAGCCTGCCGCTATCGACGACAATTTTGGCTCATTCGACAGCGAAGCGGCTGAAGGCAAGGTGTCACGCCGAAAGACAGGCATGAGCCCCATTCCTACAACGCGCGGTATGCAAACCGTCGCCTGGATCGGCGTTGCGCTTGCCGCATTCGTCGTCGTGCTTGGGGCGACTGTCACGTTCGTACAATTGCAATCAGGCTCGAGCGACATTCCCGTCGTCAGCGATATCTCAGCGTCAGTCTCTGACGACGTCGTGGAATTCTCTTGGCGCGATCCGGGCCTCGAACCTGGCGATTTCTACCAAATTGCCACGACTGATGGACAACCTTCGGTGCAGCAGCGCGAGCCGAATTTCGTCGTTGACGCTGAGCCCGGCGAGAATGTCTGCGTCTCCGTCACGGTTACTCGCGAAGGCAAGTCCGGCCCCGCTAGCGCGGAGAAGTGCGCGGTGTTGCCGTGATGACGCAGAGCCGTGATTAAGCGCTGGGTCGAGGCGCGCCGCTCTACAGCGATCGGCGTGGTGAGTGTCTCTGCGATCGTAGCGCTAGTCGCTACGGTCGCGATTGTGTCGACAGGGTATACCGCTCAACAGGTTGACTTGGCCGACGGCGCGGTCTGGGTGGCCAATAACCAACAGCAGGCAATTGGGCGCGCAAACACTGAAGTTCTTGAGATCAACTCTGTCGTCAGCGCTCAAAGCGCTGATCTGGACGTCGTGCAGCAAGGTCAAAGCGTTCTGCTGTTCGATAGATCCGAGAGTTCTATCGATGTCATCGACCCCGCCCTTTCGCAAGTAGAAGAGAGCGTCGCGCTTCCGCCCAACCAGCCCGAAGTGTATTTCGCGGGCGACAACGTTGTGGTACTAGAACACGGCACGGGCGAATTGTGGATTAGATCGTACGATGACTTTTTGAACTTTGATGCGGAATCTCCCGCATCGTTGAGTCTGGGTGCCGATGCCATTGTCAGCGTGGATGAAGACGGCCTTCTCTTTGCCTATTCTCCGTCGGCTGGCCAATTATTCCGGGTGAATGCGGCGATTTCAGACATCGCCGAGTCCACCGTAGATCTTGCACTTGATCCCGAAGCTGAATTGAGCATCACCTCGGCTGCAGGCCAGTGGGCAATTCTCGATTCGGATGCCGGATTGCTGCATATGGACGGGCGTGAAGTTGATCTCACAGGACTCGTGGATGGCGGCAACGGCACGATTCTGCAGTCTCCCTCCGTGGGTGGAGAACGAGTGCTTATTGGTTACAGCAACGGAGTTCTGAGTGTTCCCCTGAACGGTGCCGCGGCGGTCGGGCTAGCCACGGGACAGTCAGGTCTCGCAGCGGCTCCATTGCGACTGGGAGAGTGCGAGTTTGCGGCATGGTCGAGTGGTGAAAATTGGCGACGGTGTCCCGCGGATGCAGGCGAGGGCGTCATGCTCGAACTCAGTGAGATGCAAGCTAACGCTCAGCTTTCGTACTCAGTAAATGGATCTCGCGCTGTGCTCAACGATCGGCTATCTGGCCGTACCTGGGCTGTGCAAGACGGCGGCGAGCTCATCGATAACTGGAATCAACTAATCACTGCTGAAGACGAAGAGCCTGAGGTCGAGCAGAACCTTGTCGATGTCGAGCCTGAGGTCGACAAAGTTCAGCAGCCTCCGGTCGCCGTCGACGACACCTTCGGTGCGCGGCCCGGCCGCGCAACCGTTTTGCCGGTGCTGCTGAACGACTACGACCCCAACGGCGACGTCCTCGTGGTCGAGGAGCTCCCGACGATTAGCCCAAGTATCGGTCGAATCGACCGCATAAACGAGCGACAGCAAATCCAGCTAACGCTCGAGCCGGGCGCCAGCGGCGAAGTCGCGTTCAATTACACGATCAGTGATGGACGCGGCGGGTCGGCCAGCGCGAGCGTCACTGTAGAAATTCGCTCGGACTCGGAGAATTCGCCGCCGCAACAAGTGCGCGCCACTAAATTCACCGTTCAATCGGGTGGCCGTGTGTCGAATCAGATTCTCGGCGACTGGGTAGACCCAGACGGAGACCCGTTCTATCTCACGAACGCCTCCGTTGCTTCGCCCGATGTCGTGAGCTATAAACCAGGCGGCGACCTCGTCTTCTCCGATTCTGGCGCGGGCGGAGAACTCAAAGTCGTCACGCTCGTTGTCTCGGATGGCACAAGTGAGAGCTCCGGAAGCGTATCGCTGTCGGTGAAGCCCGCGGGCGAAGTTCCCATCGAGGCCGACCCCTTCGTGGTGCTCGCCTACGCAGGCAAAGAAGTTACGGTGTCTCCGCTAGGCCATGTTCGCGGTGGGAACGGCAACATCCGGCTCACTAGCGTTCCGTCCAAGACTGGGGCGCAAGTCCTCCCGAGCTACGAGACAGGAACGTTTCGTTTCGAGAGTGACGAAATCCGCAGTCATAACCTTGAATACGTCGTCACCGACGGAAACCTTACCCACACTGCGATTGTGCGAATCGATGTTGTAGCGCCTCCGGACGCCAATACTGCACCAATCACGGTGCCTAAGACAGTCTTCGTGCAGACTCTTCAGAACGAGCGAATCGACGTTGCCGGAACGGACGTCGACCCGGCTGGCGGTGTTCTCCTCGTCACGGAGACGATGAACCTTCCTGTGGGCTCTGGGGTGCGGGCGGAAATCCTTGAACAGCGACTTGTTCGCGTGAGCTTGGAAGCCCCGCTAGACGACGGTCCGGTGAGTTTCAACTATCGCGTGAGCAACGGACTGGCGGATGCTGTCGGTGTGATTACGGTCGTCGAAATTCCAGCACCATCCCGGCTGCAGGCACCGATCGCTAATGACGACTCGGTAACGGTTCGCGTTGGCCAAGCTGTCGATATCCGCGTTCTTCTCAACGACGAACATCCCGATGGGCTGGAACTCTCGCTCGTGCCAAAGTTGGCGCAAGACCTGCCCGATGACTCTGGTCTTCTCTTTGCCTCTGGAGATGTGCTGCGCTACCTTGCTCCCGAGCGCACGGGTAACTTCACTGCCGCATATCAAGTAGCCGGACCAGACGGACAGTCCGCGACAGCGATCGTGCGCATTGCTGTGCGGGAGCTCGACGCAGCCAGCAATAACCCTCCGGTTCCGCCGACGGTGACGGCCCGAGTTCTCGCGGGCGACACCGTGCGCGTGCAAATTCCCTTGACTTCTGCGGACCCCGACGGCGACTCTGTGCTCTTGCTCGGCCAGGCGACGAACCCCAATAAAGGCGCGGTCATCGAGGTCGATTCCAATACGTTTGTGTACGAAGCGGGAGAGTATTCGGCGGGTACTGACACGTTCAGCTACACCCTGATTGACTCGCTCGGGGCTCGAGCAAACGGCGAAATCACTATCGGCATTAGTCCTCGACTCGACGGGGCTCGCAACCCTGTTGCGATCATCGATGAGGTGACGGTTAAACCAGGAATCACGGTTTCTGTTCAGGTTCTCGCGAATGACTCCGATCCTGATGGCAGCCCGCTGTCCGTCGTATCAGTAGAGCCAAACAATCCTGATACTGTCGCCGAAATCGACGGCGACGTGGTCAAAGTCACTCCTGGGGAAACTCCCGGTGACTACGGCATCATTTACTCGATTGAGAACGAGACCGGCGGATCGAGCCAGAACTTTATCCGTGTCACGGTCGACCCTGATGCAGAGCCAGCCTATCCCGTGGCTACCGACAGCGTTTTGACTCTTTCGGATGTTCTTGATCGTAATCGCGTGACAGTCGACGTGCTCGCTGGCGTGTTCTTCGCCGATGGTGACCCGCGAACATTGTCGCTGGGCATCTACCCGGGCTTTGGAGACGCAGCGACAGTTACAACAGACAAGAAGATTGAAGTCACTGTCGGAGACACCGGGCAGATCATTCCCTTTCGTGTGACGAACCCCGCCGACCCTACAGTTTTCAGCTACGCCTTCATCAAAGTTCCGGGTTATAACGATGCCCTTCCACAGATTGATCGCCGAGCAAAGAAATTGAGCATCAACAGCGAGAGCACTCTCGTGATCGATCTCAACGACTACATCATTGCGGTAGGTGACAACCCCGTGCGCCTTACCGATTCCAGCACGGTTCTCGCCACTCATAGCGACGGTTCCAACCTCGTTCGCGACGAGGACACCCTCGTTTTCACTTCAGCGGAAAAGTACTTTGGGCCCGCATCCATCTCTTTTGAAGTGACTGATGGTAGCTCCGCGACAGATCCAGATGGACGCACCGCCATCTTGGTTCTTCCCATTGAGGTGCTTCCTCGTGACAACCAAGCCCCCGTGTTCGGGGGTGCCGTCATCGACTTCGAGCCCGGTCAAGAGAAGGAGATTGATCTTCTCAAATTGACCAATTATCCGTACCCGGATGACCTTGATGAGCTCGCCTATACCGTGCTGAGTCCGCTGCCCGAAGCATTTACCTATTCCCTCAAGGGCACGATGCTGACGCTGCGCGCGAACGACAGCGCGTTCAAAGGAACACGCACGTCGATCTCGCTCGGGGTTCAAGATGATCTTTCTGAGGGAAAATCTGGGCGCATCGAACTCAACGTAGTGCCATCAACCCGGCCCCTGGCTAGCCCGGCCGCTGACCTTGAAATCGTCAAGCGTGGCGAAACTACTGTGATCGATGTGCTCGCTAATGACGCATCCACAAACCCGTTTCCCGGAGCACCGTTGCGCGTGATCGACATCCGCGGCCTTGGTGGGGGCACGATTCCTGCGGGACTTTCAATCGTTCCGAGCAGCGACAATCGCACTCTCACAGTGACTGTTTCTGCAGCTGCGGTTCCCGGTGACGTTAACCTCCAGTACCGCGTAGCTGACGCCACGAACGATGAGAGTCGCTACGTCTGGGGAAGCGTCGTAATCTCAGTGCAAGACAAGCCCGATCCTGTTTCTAACCTTGGGCCAAGTGGGTTTGGCGACAAAACCATCATGATGCGCTGGAATGCAGGGCCGTCCAATAACTCGCCCATTACTTCGTATCGTGTGACGACACGGTCAGGCGGCGTTGTTGTGAATGCTACCGAGTGCGCAGGAACGACGTGTGAAATTGCAACGACGGGCAACGGCCCATCCAACTCTGTGAAGGTTAGCGTCGTTGCGGTGAACGCGATCGGTGAGTCGGAAGCGGTCACCCTCGCTGACTCTGTATGGTCGGACATCATTCCGACAGCTCCGACGACTCTGAGCGCATCGCCGCTCGACCACGGGCTGCGCTTGACGTGGAATGCGGTGCCCACTCCTGCGGGAGGTTCCGCAGTAGATCGCTACCGTGTTGTCGTTGGCGGTTTCGAGACGACGCTGGGTCTGGCCCAGTGCGATGCTTCAACGTGTATTTGGGAGACACCATCGACATGGGTTCTCGATAATGGTGTCGCTGTGTCGTACACGGTCAGTGCGCGCAACGCTGCCTACACGGCGCTCTCCGTGTGGAACACCAGCGAACCGCGAAGCGCTGTACCCGCGGGACCGCCCATTGCACTTGCTGCCCCAGTGGCGTCGGTCGTCAACGACACAACAGTCAACCTGAGTTGGGCTGGTGCGTTCAACGAGAACGGCCGCCCGGTGACCTCCTACACGGCGGCTGCGTACACGGGAACGCAACCGACGTGCGCGGCGAATGGAGCGATTACGAGCAATGGGGCAAAGCTTGTTGCTGTAGGCACGGGATCGTCGGCGACGCTTTCTGGGCTTGCCCCCAACAGCACCTACACGATGCTCGTATTCGCAAGCAACGGCGAGGGGTGCACCGCGACGCCGACAGTGATCGCACACACCCCGCCAGCGGTGGTCACCGCACTCAATACTGCCGGTCCCGTTGCTAACGGAAACCGATTCGACTTCACGATGAACGGCGGAATGATGGGGGCCAACCCCCTCGACAGCGACTACACCCTCTACTACCGCTTAAGCGGAGGGACAGTTCCCGGAACGATCTATGGTCCGGTCGCGCTTGGCTCGTTCCTGACAGCGGATGGCAATCAACAGTATGGCCAGGACATTTCTGTTGAGGTGAGAGCGTGCCGTAGCTACGGCTCCGGACCCATTTGTCAGCCCGAGTGGTCGGCGGCGTTTTCCCTCGGCGTGCCCGTGAATCCCGCAGTAAGCGGTCTCGCTTTCACTTCCGACAACGATGTGCTCAACGCGAGTGGAACCTTCTCATGGCTCAACTGGCCCAGCGGCGATTACGAGAGCGTGCAGTATCGTTGCGGCGGCGCCACTCTCGGGCCGTGGCAGACGGCAGATACTAGCGTTCCAGGGGCAAGCTGCCATGCTGACGTTGGCTTGCTCGAAACTCCCACCCTCGTTATCCGCGTGATAGCCAATAGCGGCCAAAGTTACGAGAGAACATACAGCGGATATGACTATGACTAGAGGTGCACTATGACCATGACCCCCGACGAAGCCGCATGGTTCGCAGAGAGCTTCAACCGACTTGTGACAAACGTTGAACAGGTCCTTCTCGGCAAGACCTTTGTAGTGCGCCTTGGCTTCACAGCATTGCTGAGCGAAGGCCATCTCCTCCTCGAGGACTACCCCGGAACGGGAAAGACCTCGTTCGCACGCGCTATCGCTCAAAGCGTCTCGGGAACGACGAACCGCATCCAGTTCACCCCTGACCTGCTTCCGGGAGACATCACGGGCGTGAGCATTTTTGATCAAAGGGAGAACGAATTTGAGTTCCACCCGGGGCCGGTCTTTTCGAACATTGTTCTTGCCGATGAAATCAACCGTGCTAGTCCCAAGACTCAAGCTGCTCTTCTTGAAGTGATGGAAGAGGGCCAAGTTACCGTCGACGGCGTGACGCACCCCGTGGGATCGCCGTTCATGGTGATTGCAACACAAAACCCCATTGAGCAGGCTGGAACGTACCGGCTGCCGGAAGCACAACTTGATCGCTTTCTCATGAAGGCGTCCATTGGTTATCCCGACCGCGCTTCCACGATGCGAATTCTTGATGGTGCTGACGTTGCAGCGCACTCAGTGACTATTGAGCCTGTCGTAAGCGCGGAGCTTGTGGTGGAGATGGCACAACTAGCCCGCACGGTGCACGTCGACCCCACGATCAACGACTATGTAAGCCGACTCGTCGAAGCCTCACGTAGCGCAACAGAAGTGCGCCTCGGGGTGAGCGTGCGCGGTGCCCTCGCACTCATGCGTGCAGCGAAGACGCTCGCGGCATCCAATGGTCGTCACTACGTTGTCCCTGACGATGTCAAGGCTCTCGCTGAATCGGTGCTGGCTCATCGCCTAGTTATCGACGCCGAAGCTGAATTCGAGGGCGTTACTGCTTCTAGCGTTATTGCGCAGATCCTCATCGAGAACCCACCGCCGACAGAACGGCAAGCCGTGTGAGTTCACTTCTTAACCGAGTCGCCAAGGGGAAATCGAAACAGTCCGTAGCGGAGAAATCAGATCCGGGCGGAGAACGGTCGCGCCCAGACGAGGATTATCCGACCGCAATCCGAGGTCTTGACAACGCGCGCACGCGCATCGTTGGATACCGCACGGGGTTTCTTGCTGATCTCATCGTGACGTCGGTTCGCTTTGTCATTCTCGCTCGCGGCATCCTCTCGCGTTTCTCGAAGCGGGTCACATCCGTAATTACACCCGTCGGGTGGGTCGTACTATTGCTGATCCCGATCACCTTGTCGGTCGGGTACTCGATTTCGTGGAGTGAGCTAGTCGTGGTGGGCTTCGCGCTTATCGCTCTCGCGCTCATGGCGGCGATTTATCTTTTGGGGCGCAGTCACTTAGCTATTAGCCTTCGAGTCGATCGCCAGCGAGTGGTCGTGGGAGAGTCAGCTAGTGGCGAAGTGCACGGCCTCAACGAAGGAAAACGGCGCAGTCTCGGAGTCATCGCGGAGATCCCTGTAGCGTCGACGGTTGCTGAGGCTGTATTGCCCAGTCTTCGCCCTGGCGGATCATCCGCCCATGAATTCCCGATTCCGACCAACCGCCGTGGCGTTATTTCCGTTGGCCCCGTGCGCACTGTTCGAGCCGACCCTGTGGGGCTTGTGCGCCGAGAGTTGGTGTGGACCGACTCCTCAGAGATATTTGTGCACCCACGAACTATCAGCATCCCGAGTGTAAGCACCGGACTCATCCGTGATCTTGAAGGCAACCCGACCAAAGACCTCGCTAACAACGACATTTCTTTTCACGCGCTGCGTGAATACGTCCGTGGAGACGAACGACGCAACATCCACTGGAAAACTACGGCGCGAACCGGTCGATACATGGTGCGACAGTTTGAAGAGACTCGACGAAGTCATCTCGTTATTGCACTGAGCCTCGCAAGCGCGGACTATGAAAACGAGTACGAGTTCGAGATGGCCGTCAGCGTTGCTGGCTCGCTCGGAGCGCAGGCTATCCGCGACGCGCGAACTGTCACTGTTGTTGCGAGTGAGCAGACACCGCAGTTTGCGAAGCGCAAAATTTTTGCTGTTCGAACGCTATCGACACTTACCGGAACGCGATTGCTGGATGACCTCACACGAGTTCATAGCGCCGACACAGCACTGCGCCTGATCGATGTTGCGCGAGTAACCTCCGAGCAAACCAGCGGCGTATCGGTTGCGTTTCTTATTTGCGGGTCGACGGTGACGTCACAGCAGCTTCGAGCAGCATCAACGAAGTTCGCGGCGAATGTCGAAGTCGTAGCTATTGTGTGTGACCCCCAAGCGGTGCCCGGACTGCGTCGTGTTGCCGGGCTGAGCGTGCTCACCATTGGCTACCTCGAAGAGCTCAAGCGAGCTCTCGCGCGATCGGCGGGTGCATGACAAAGCCTGCGTCTCTATCCTTCGTCGTGGTCTCTGGGATGTTGCTCTGGTTGACGATCGCGATCTCGTCTGCTGCGCTCTGGCCGATTTACCGCACACCGGCCCTCACTATTCTGATAGCCGCAGCTATCCTCGCTGGTTCTCTTGTTGCCGGGATTGCGCTGTGGCGCTCGTGGTCATTTCTCGCCACCTTCCTCGTCGCGATCGCAATCTTTCTGATTATTGGGGTTCCGGTAGCGGTACCGTCGGAAACTCAGTTTGGAGTCGTGCCCTCGCTTGAGGGTCTTCGCGATCTGGTGGCCGGAGTCGCGCTCGGCTGGAAACAGCTGTTGACGATTTCGCTGCCGGTGGGGGACTATCAGGCACTTCTCGTACCTGCCCTTGTACTGGTCTATTTCGGCACAGTGGTGTCGCTGAGTATCGCCTTCCGCGCACGGGTCGCAGAACTCTCAGTGGTGCCATCCATCGTCATTTTCATCATGGCTATAGCTCTCGGGCCGACCTATCCCGATCAGCCTCTTGCCTTATCTCTCATGCTTCTCGTCGTGATTGCCCTGACACTGGTGTGGTTCCGTTGGCGCCGGCGTCGGGACACCGTAAACGCCCTTGAAGCTGCGATGGATGAAGCCGGAGTTGCGCGTCGCAAGCGCGAGTTTGGATTCGCGGGAGTTCGTACTGTCATCAGCGCTGTCGTTATTCTCGCAATCGCGTCAGTTCTCGCGTTGACGGCGGCACGTGTGGCACCGCCTACAAACGACCGATCGGTTTTGCGCACGGCAATCGTCGAGCCCTTTGATCCTCGCGACTACGTCAGCCCGCTGTCTGGTTTTCGACGCTATTGGCAGCCGAGCACGGCCAACTCCGTGCTGTTTGAAGTGTCTGGGGTTCCTTTGGGGACGCGGGTGAGGCTCGCTACCCTGGATAGCTATAACGGGGTGGTTTATGCAGTGGGGAGCGACCAAACGTCGAGCGCGTCCGGCACCTTCTCTCGAGTTCCGTCGCGCTTTGATCAATCAGCGGTAGACGGCGAAAACGTCAGTATGACGATCACCATTTCTGGTTACTCCGGAGTGTGGCTTCCGACGGTGGGACTCTTCGAGGAACTTGATTTTGAAGGTGAGCGGGCCGCTGACCTCCGAGATTCCTTCTACTACAACAAAGTTTCCGGCACTGCAGCCGTGGTTGACGGCCTAGAGCGAGGCGACACCTACACGTTCGAGGGCGTTTCCCCGCGACAACCCAGCGAAGGTGAACTCAGTTCCCTGACTCCCGGTCTAGCCGAGGTTCCTCCGATCATGGCGTCGCCGGAAGAACTCACTGAAAAACTCGACCAGTACGTGCGCGGGTTCACCTCGCCGGGTGATCGCCTTGAAGCCATGCTTTCCGGTCTCGCCGCTGAAGGATATGTAAGCCATGGCGTTGGCGTGGACGAACCAGCAAGCCGGTCGGGTCATTCTGCCGACCGTCTCGTGGAGTTGGTGACGGCGCCGCGCATGATCGGTGACGGGGAGCAATACGCTGTCGCGGCATCCACGATGGCGAACGAGCTAGGATTTCCGGCCCGCGTAGTACTCGGCTTTGTGACGTCAGATCCGCAGATTCGCGGTGACGATGTTTCTGCGTGGATCGAAGTTAACACGGCGGAGTACGGCTGGGTCACGATTGACCCGAACCCGCCGCTTCGAGAGATTCCGGATGAGGACCCTGATGACATCGCGCAGGTTGCGCGGCCTCAGACAGTCGTCCAGCCGCCGGATATCGAATCTGACACAACAAATCGGCAGTCGAATCCTGATAGCGAGCAGGCGTTGCAACCTGGAGCGGACCCCGTGCTCCAAGCAGTTCTTGCTGCGCTGCGCATCGCGGGCTGGGCTGCGCTTGTATTGTTAGCGCTTGCGGCACCGTTCTTGCTCATCATTGCCGCGAAGCTGCGACGTCGCCAATTGCGCAAACGTGCTGAGTCGAGCATTGACCAGATCAGTGGTGGCTGGCAAGAGTTCGAGGATTCACTCATCGATCACGGCTATGCGCCGCCGGTTTCGGGCACACGAACGGAGGTTGCGGCGGTGATGGCGACGCCTGATGCGCGTGACCTTGCCGAGCACGCTGACCGCGCTATTTTCTCGGGGGTTACTCCCGAAACCGCTGAAGTGGACGCGTTCTGGACAAAGATGGCGCAGTTGGAAACCCAACTCAACTCTGGACTGTCGCGCTGGGCGCGATTCTTGACCAAAATATCGCTGCGATCGCTCGGTGGCTATAGTGTGACAAGTCTGTTTAAGCGATAGAGGACTACCCGTGAATTGTTCTTTCTGCGCGACGCAACTGCCCGACGACGCTGTGTACTGCGCTGAGTGTGGGCGGCCGGCGCTATCACGTCGCGCCCGCAGGGGCACTGCTGGCGCTGAATCTACTGCTCCCACCGTTGCGGGGACCGCGCGTTCGGCGACCAAGAGCTCTAGTGCTTTCCTCGGCGCGCTGCGTCGCCGCAAGCATGTCTCAGCCGAGACAGAGAGCGATGTGACTTCCGAAATCACGCCTGCCGTCGAGACTATTGTCGAGATCGCAACTGTTCCCCCGGGCGCTGAGAGCGACGCTTACGCACCAATTGCGGCGGTGCCTGAACCAAGCGGGCAAGCGCTTCAACTTGGTCAACCCTTGACGCTACACATTCCGTCAAGCGTCGTTGATGTGCACGACGGCGGGATGCACGGCGACGCGAACATATCTGAGGACGTGGCCGACTCGATGTCGTTCGATGGAGCTAACCGGCATGGTGAATCATTTCCGCTTGATGAAGATGGGCCTTATGACGAGATTGCTGAGCCTGTAACAACAATTCCGCACGATGATGAACCGATTGGCAGCGACGATACTGTGACTGATGGAGAAGGATCGCGCCCTCAGGATAACGATGCCGAAAGATTTTCGGACCACCAGCAAAACACCGCCGAACCAGTGAGAAGTTCGCCCGAACCGCTCGTGGAACCAGCGCCCTTGCAACGCTCGACGTTTGAACCTGACCTGAGTAAGGTGGGGCGGCCGGACGAAATTCCTCACGAAGCTGAACCACTGCGAGTGAAGCCAGTTCGTCCACTTGGCGATGAGACAGTCTTCACTACGGCCGAGCGTTTGCGAGCATCCGCCTTCGCCCCGCTCGCGTCAGAACGCGTCGACAATCGGCCTGCCCCACCGGCAAGGGATGCTGAGAACGACGAATCTGGGCTCAGCGCTTCGGAGCCCGAGGGGTACGGAACTCAGCCCCGTATAGTCGCGGCGACCGAGAACACGACCGATGATCTTGCGGGAGTTGCGCCAGACAAGGTCGATAGCAAGGAGCCGCCGGGAGCAAGCACTCAATCCGTCGACTCGTGCGCGCAGTGCGGAGTGGAGCTCTCTGACTCTGATATTTTCTGCGGATCCTGTGGATTCGTGAAGCATGGCGTCGGGCCAGGATCTCGCTCGCAGCCTGCCGCTCCAGACCACTCTCCTCGGGGAATTCCTGCCCCGAGTGAGCGCCCTGCTGAAGTCGCGCAGGTTGAGTCATTTGAGGTAGTCGGGCGCTCCGATTCAAACCCTGACGATGAAGCGAAGCACAACGTCAGCGATGATAACGGCGCCGAGTTGATCGATGCTGCGCGCAGTCCTCTCGAGCCGAGCACGCCTGAGGTGCACTTGACCGAATCCAGCAGCGAGCGCCCTCTAGTCGTTACTGGAGCAATTACCGTAGTCGAAAGCGAGCAGCGCGAACCGGAGTCGCTGGAGATCCCCGCGCCTCGGGCATCCGTAAACGCGCCGAGTACGGTCGAGACTTCGGAGTCCGAGACCGTCGCCGCGCCGACAGAGTCGGAACTGAACGTAGCAGGCGAAGCTATACCGCTGATCGAGCCCGGGGATGAACTGCCTGCGCCGACTCTAGCGGTTAGTGGCGGGAGCGAACGGCCCGGCGATAGCAGTACCTCCGAACACCCCAATTCCGCCGGTGACGCGGATGACGCACCTCCTGCCAAGAATCACACGGACGACGCACCAGCGCGCGGAGTGGCACCGGAAAGTTCGCCAGAGCTCCGCGAGGATGCCGCCACGCCGAGTGCTTCGAGTGCTCCGGCATTTTCAGTGCTCGCTCCGCCGCCGAAGTCGAACCAGCGGGTGGAGCTTCCCATTTCGCCGCCCGTTCCCCTGGCATCGTTGGGGGCGGATGACGCAGACATTGAAGATACGCGGATCGTTGAGCGCAGCGTCACTGGCAGCCGTTTCGTGCTGCAGTTCAGCACCGGTGACAGCGTTATTGTGACGGGAACGGGTCTTGTCGGACGGAACCCGATCCCGGAACCGTCTGAAAAGTTTGACATAGTTGTTCCGATTACAGACCCCAGCAAATCGGTGTCTAAAACACATCTCGAGTTCGGTCAGATGAGCGGAGTGTTCTGGATTAGTGATCGCTACTCGGGCAATGGAACGATTGTTCGTGAGCCAGGCGTCGAACCGCGGCGATGTGAAGCAGGAAAGCGATACCGTGTTGTCCGGGGAACGCGAGTCGAAATCGGCGAGCAATTCTTCATCGTTAGCTAATCGCGAGTGACGAGTCTTTCCCTCCACATCGCGAGATTCGCAAGTCCTGTGCACCGGCGCTGCTGCGCAGAAATAGGTGGGCTTCTCCTCTGGTGAAGTAGGGGAGTGAACGAGACTCCAGCCGCCGAAACTCGCATTCTTCTTCCCGCAGCACCCCAGCGCCCAGCACCATTTAGATTCCCGGTTATCGCTGCAACGGTGCCGGTAGTGGCCGCTGTCGCCATTTGGCTGATTACCGGGTCAACCTTTGCGCTAATTTTTGCGGCGCTCGGTCCATTGGCGGCCACGGGGAGCTATATCGATTCGCGCGTGTCTTCTCGCGCCATGCGTCGGGTCGAAAGTGCACGATTTGCGACGGAGCTTACGACAACGGCGAACGCGATCAATTCCTACCATCGCCGCGAGCTTGACGAACTAGCGGAGAAAACGCCGTCCGCAATCGCGCTCGTCAACGACGTGCACACCGATTCCTTACGCTGGATGCGCGAGTCACATGATGTTCTTCCGGTTCATCTGGGGCGCGGCCTTGTTCGAAGCAGCATTTCGATTGATCGCGGCGGCTCTCACGACTCTCAGTCGCCTGAAGTGGAAGAAAGCTATCGGAGCCTCGTGACTCAGGCGGAATACCTCGAACGCGCGCCGATCGCCGTCAACGCACGACTGGGTATTGCGATCTTTGGTAACAGACTGATCGGGGTGTCATTGGCGAGAGCATTGGCTATCCAGCTAGCTCGAACGCTCGCGCCAACGACGAGCTGGGTGAGATTAGGGGGAGAGTTCGCGACGGAAGCATGGGGTGCTGCGCTCCCTCATCGGCAGCTCCAGGGAGGCGAGCAGTCAAGGATTCGCTCTGAGGCGAGTCAGCAGCCCAACGATGTTGCGAGCGTGCAGTGGGGAGAGCTGGGAGACTCTTCAGCACGGGTGTCAATCATTGTTGTTGCTGATGAAGAGCATGCTCCCAGTGGGCATCGTATTGTGATTCGAGCCCACGGCGACGGCATCGCGGTTATCCGACACCCTGATCGTCACCAGCGCCGCGAGTTTGAGCCGTCCTTCCTCGGGCGCGAGCAGGCGCTAGAGTGGGTGCGAGCTGCGCGAAATATTGCAGCACGTGATGGTTTGGCCACGGGAATTGACGTCCTGCCGGGCATTGTGCACTTCTCTGAAACTGCGCAGCTTGCGGATCCTGATAGCAATTCGCGTGCGACGCGTCGTCGATCGCTCGAAGCGCGGCCAGCGATGGGACGCGGTGGCGCCATGCGGCTCGATCTCGTCGTGGATGGCCCTCACGCTATCGTCGGCGGCACAACGGGCAGCGGTAAGAGCGAGTTGTTGATTGCGTGGGTTCTCGCAATTGCCGCCGAAACTGCTCCAGAGGATGTCACTTTCCTCCTCGTCGATTTCAAGGGCGGATCCGCGTTCGCTTCTTTAGCAAACCTGCCACACACGGTGGGAATCCTCACCGACTTGGATGACACGGCTGCTGCTCGTGCCTTCTCCAGTCTCAAAGCCGAGCTGCGCCACCGTGAACGCACTCTGGCGCGGGCGAAAGTGCGAGACATCGCTGAACTGGAGGGCCTGCCACGCTTGGTGATTGTTGTCGACGAGTTCGCTGCAATGATTGATGACTTTCCCGAGCTCCATACTTTGTTTAGTGATATTGCTGCGCGCGGGCGCTCGCTCGGAGTGCATCTCATCCTCTGCACCCAGCGGCCATCGGGCGTGGTGCGGGACTCCTTGCTGGCTAACGCCGACTTGCGAATATCATTGCGCGTCAATAATGGCGCTGACAGTTCTGCGGTTATTGGAAGCGACCGGGCAGCAGAACTTCCGGCACAACTCAAAGGTCGGGCTTGGGTCGCTCATGGTTCTTCCTCAGCTGAACTCGGCCAGTTCGCACTAGTCGAGCCCCGCGACATCCAGAATGTCGTGGCGCACTGGCAGCGGAGTACCGCACCGCGACGGCCATGGTGCGAGCCGCTCAGCGAGCACATTCCACTTTCAGCGGTGCTCGCGCATCCGGAGGCGCTCGCAGCAGGGGACACTGATGCGCTGACCTTTGGGATGATTGACCTGCCTGAAGAACAGCGACACGGAATTGCGACTTGGTCCCCATCCGGCGACGGGCATCTGCTGATACTCGGCGCCCCTGGCAGCGGTAAGACCAGCGCTCTTGCCACTCTTGCTCACGTGAGCTCATCCGAAGTTCGCGTACTAGGAACCGATCCAGCGGCTTTGTGGGATGGAATCAACCGTCTTTATGCTCGCCTCGATGCTTTTCCGCAACAAGACTTGGGGCAAGTGCCTGTTCACGTCATGATCGATGATCTCGACGCGGCGGTGTCGCGCTTCGACGATGAGTATCGCCCTGTGGTGCTGGAACGGCTGTCGCGGCTGCTTCGAGAAGGGCCAGCATCGGGCATCGTATTCGTTGTAAGTGCTCAACGAATTACAGCCGCATTGCAATCAGTCTCCCCACTCTTCCCGAGCACGCTTCGGACGAGGCTAGCGACGAAGCAAGACTTTGTGCTCTCGGGTGCGCGATCGGAAGACTTTGTCGAAGCTCTTCCCCCGGGAGGCGGTCTCTGGCGCGGTAAACGCGTGCAGATCGCTCAGAGCGGCCGCTGCCTCCCTGTGGCAGAGCGTGCTTTAGTAGCGACGCTCTCTGCAGGTGAGGGGATTGTGGTGGTGAGTACCCGCCCCGCGGCGACTTCGGTCGCCTGTAGTACCGCGGGGTGGTCGGTGCGAATGGTCGAAGGAATACCGGGCGCTGAACGAAACCTGCTGATCAATCACGGCGACACTCTCGGGCCGATAGCCCTCATCGGCTCGGTCGATGAATGGCAATCTCGTTGGGGAGCGCTCCAGTCGCTCCAGAGTCACGCCAACATTGTGCTCGACGGATGCAGCCTCAGCGAATATCGCCAACTCGCGCGGACGAGAGAGTTGCCCCCACCCTTGAACCCGGGGCAGCGCGAATACTGGCGCATTACGGGCACCGGGCCCGCGGAGCGAGTACAGCTACCTGGCACACATCAGCCCGGTGACCAACCGGACAATGCCAGTGCGCAGAATCCCTAGCGCGATTCCCGTTCTGCGGTACCCGAATTGGGCACATTTTGCGCGCCACAATGAGCTGCATCCATGAAATTATTGTGAAGCGCCAAAAGCCCCTCCTAACTGGGGCTATAACAACCCGGACTGCGCTCACTACCATCGGTGTAACTGGTGGGGGCGAAGGAGAAAACGTGACGAGAGCACTTCCGCAGGATCATGCGATCCAGCAGCTAATGCTGCAGGCGAAGCAATCTCAACTCAGCCGGAGGCGGCTGTTGCAGGGGGCCGGAGTAGGTATGTCCGCCTTGGCGCTTGCGGCGTGTGCCGCGCCGGGTGGGTCTGACGCAATTGATATTTCAGAGAGCGACAGCTCGCTTGTGTGGGCCAGCTGGCCCTCATACATCGATGAGGATCTCAGCGGACACTCCGCTACCCTCAAAGCTTTCAAGGGCGAAACTGGTATCAGCGTCGAATACAAGCCGGTCGTAAAAGACAATGTCGGCTTCTACCTGACGATGAAGGATCAGCTTGCCCTGGGGCAGCCCACCGGCGCAGACATCATTTGTGTCAGCGATTGGATGGCCGCTCGACTTATCCGATTTGGGTACGCCCAAAAGTTCGACTCGGAAAATATCCCCAACAAGGCAAATCTTACGAAGACACTTCGGAGCCCAGACTTCGACCCTAACCGCGACTATTCACTGCCTTGGCAGAGCGGATTCATCGGGCTTGCCTGGAATGCTGACGAATATCCCAAGGGCCTCGTTTCTGTTGAGCAACTGTGGAAAGACGATCTCAAGGGCAAAGTTGTTGTCCTCGCTGAAATGCGCCACACCATGGGAATGTTATTGCTGGCTCAAGGCGTCGACATTTCCAAGGACATCTGGGGAATCGACGAGTTCAAACAAGCCAGTGCGGTGCTCGAGGGGCATCTGGCTTCTAAGCACATCCTCGGCGTCTATGGCAGTGACTACATTGACAAGCTCAAGTCGGGCGAAGCAATTGCCGGGTTTGCTCGTGCCGGCGATATTGCGGTGCTGAACGCTCAAGCTGGATACGAAAAGTTCAAGTTCTTACTTCCCGGATCACGAGGAACTTTCTTCACCGACTCACTCGTTATTCCTGCCGGGGCGCAGCATAAGGCAAACGCCGAAAAGCTCATGAACTTCTACTACGACCCTCAGGTCGCAACAGAAGTTGTCGAATGGATCCGGTGCGTGAGCCCCGTTGACGGAACTCTTGAGTACGCTATCGAGAACTTCCCGAAGCTTGCGACAAATCAGTTCACGTTCCCCAATGCGACCGCCATGTCTCGAGCGAGCACATTCCGTACGCTCAGCACCACAGACGACCAGGCATTCAACGCCGAGTTCCGCCGCATTACGGGCAAAGGCTAACTGGCTCAACGATTCGACCCGAGTGGCCGTGCCCCGTGGGGGCGGCCACTCGGGTGAGTTTAGAAAGCCCGGCTTGAGGCGAGTTCGAAGCGGAGCTCACCAACGGGAATTCCGCGGCCGAGCACTTGCTCGGTAGTCGCGGCGAGCACCGCGGCAACGGCATCCGCGTCGAGCGCACCTGCTTCGGCGAGCAATGAAAGCCCAACAGGCAGTAGCGGTCGGATCGAGCCATCGAGAATCTTGAGCGTGACGGTCGTGCCATTCGGGGCAGCGGCGATGAGCACGCCCTCGGCGCCGCGCTTAGCGATGACACCGAGTGAGTCCATCGCTTCGGCTACTTGGGGCATATCAAGCCCCCAGGCGTTACCGCGGATAGCGTTAACGAGCGCGACCGCATTCGACTCGGTGGTGGCGTCGGCGAGCACAACGCGCTGAATAGCAGTGGCGAGCGACACAAGGCTCATCGCAAAAACAGGAGCCCCGCATCCGTCAGTGCCTTCGTGGGCGAGAGGCACGCCAGTAAACTCGGTAACGGTCTCGCGGATACGTCCCTGTAGCGGATGCTCGTGCTCGAGATAGCTCTCGAGCGGCCAGTTATTGACGACACAGGCAGCGAGGAAACTGGCGTGTTTCCCGGAACAGTTCATCGCGAGACGGCGTGGAGCATCAGAAGCGCGGCGCGTGACTGAGTCGGCCGGCCAGTCCGGCGGACAGCGAAGGTTATCTTCGGTAAGGCCATAGGCGGAGAGAGTTGATGCGACGACGTCTTGGTGCCGCTGGCTGCCGGTGTGGCTGGCGCTTGCGAGCACCAGTTGTTCGTCGGTGAGCGTGACGCCAGCGCGAAGCACGGCGATCGCTTGCATTGGCTTGAGCGTAGATCGTGGGTAAATCAGAGCGTCGGGATTTCCGAGCCTGCGCAGTTCACTGCCGTCGGGGGAGAGCACGACTGCAGCACCGAGGTGGCGGGACTCGATCATTCCCGAGCGTTCGAGGATTGCGAGTTGAGTGGTGTCAGGGACAGTGAGCGCATGCGTGGGAGTCGTCGATACTGAATTCACCCTCCTACGTTATAGCTGTCGAGGCACAGCGGGCCGTCGGATGCGGAAACGGGCGGGCACTGCGACGGCGGTTCTCAGAATCCAGCGCTACGGTGAATCCACAACATGGTGTAGTTGACCGCCTCGCCGCGGTCGCCGATGCTGGCTCTGCAAGCCGCGAGGGAGTTTCTGATGAACATCGACCACAACTTTGAGGTGCGCCTGGAATGGTCCGGAAACCTGGGCGAGGGAACCACAAATTACCGTGGCTATTCTCGCCACAACGAGGTGACCGCAGTAGGCAAGCATCCCATCGAGGGGTCAAGCGCCCGCGTTTTTCACGGCTCTGCGGATCGGTGGAACCCCGAAGAGCTGCTGATCTCGGCGCTCAGCCAGTGCCACATGCTCAGCTACCTCCACGTGGCAGTTAGCCGCGGGATCGTCGTGACTGCCTATCACGATGAGGTTTCGGGAACGATGAAGCAAACCGATAACGGCGGTGGGCATTTCACTTCGGTCACCCTGCGGCCAGTTGTCACGATCTCGGCGGGTAGCGTCGAGGACGCCATGGATGCTCACGCTGAAGCGAGCAGCAAGTGCTTCATCGCGGCATCCGTGAATTTTCCCGTACTGCACCAGCCCCGAATCGTCGTGGCGCCGGCCGCACCGTAAAGCCGTCGGCGATTCCACACGCTACACACAGCCAAAGTGCGGGAGGATGAGTGCTCCGTGTTCTTGCTTCGAAGGGTTCTTGTGCGTAAAGCGATTCCGTTTCTGTTGACCATCGGCGTTGTGGCGTCACTTGCCGCATGTGCGCCTGCTGATTCGACGACCGCGGAGAACTCCGTTGATTGCACGCCCACGGCATCAGGTTCTGCCTCTGAGGGTGTCACGGTGAGTGGCGATTTCGGCACGAAACCTGAGGTCACAATTGACTTCCCCACGGATGTCGCAGAAACGCAGCGTTCCGTTGCAATTGAGGGTGATGGCGACACTGTTGCTGTCGAAGCGGCGACCGCCAATGTGCAGTTCAGTCTCTACAGCGGCGCCACGGGTGATGAGCTCTCCTCCACGACCTACGACGAAGCCGGATTGACCGCTTTCCCCGTCGATGCTGAGCAGTTCTTGGTCGGTATCGTCAAGACCATCGAGTGCTCTACTGCGGGTTCGCGAGTGGTCGGGGTTATCCCTCCCGAGGAGTCTTTCGCTGATGATGCCGCTCGTGAGCAGCTCGGTGTCGGTGCAGATGACGACATCGTATTCGTCGTTGACGTCATCTCGGTTGATCCTCCTGCCGCGCCGGCTCTTCCTCGCGCAGACGGTGAAGACCAGCCTGCTGAAGACGGATTCCCCACGGTTAAACTCGATGATGACGGTCGCCCCACGATCACCATCCCCGACACGGATCCGCCCACCGAACTCGAGGTGGCTGTGCTTAAGCAGGGCGACGGTGACACGATCGAAGAGAACTCTGATGTCGTTGTTCACTACGTCGGCATGAACTGGACCACAGGCGAGATCTTTGACGAGAGCTGGGCGCGTGGCGCTCCATCGACCTTCAACACCGGTCAGGTTGTCCCCGGTTTCAAGACCGCTCTCGAAGGCCAGAAGGTTGGCTCGCAGATCATTGCTGTGCTCCCGCCAAGCGAAGGTTATGGCGAAGCAGGCAACTCCGGCGCGGGCATTGGCGGCACGGACACGATCGTGTTCGTCGTCGACATTCTCGGTATCGGCTAATTCGCGCTCGTCGTTGACGCACATTTGTGCGAGCCAACTAAAGTAGCGGGATGCGCAAGATAATTTTGCTCGGATCGACGGGCTCGATCGGCACGCAAACACTCGAAGTTATCGAGGCACACCGTGACCGCTTCGAGGTGGTCGGTCTGGCCGCAGGATCGAACCGTGCTCTCGCTGAGAAACAGGCCGCACGATTCGGCGTGAAGCACATCGCGTTCGGCGCTGAACAAGCAGCTCAATTAGTCCGGGATGTTCGCGCCGATGTCGTTGTTAACGGGATCACCGGCTCCGTCGGTCTCGGGCCAACGCTCGCAGCGCTCGAATCCGGAGCCACGCTAGCCCTCGCCAATAAAGAAAGTCTCATTGTCGGCGGTGAGCTTGTGACATCGCGAGCGAAGCCAGGGCAAATTGTTTCTGTTGACTCTGAGCACTCGGCGATCGCCCAAGCACTGCGTTCGGGCCAACACTCTGAAGTGCGCCGCTTAGTGCTCACGGCATCCGGGGGACCATTCCGGGGTCGCACGCGCGATTCGTTGCGCGATGTTACCCCGCAAGAGGCGCTTGCTCATCCCACGTGGGATATGGGACTGGTCGTCACCACGAACTCGTCAACCCTCGTCAATAAGGGTCTCGAAGTGATCGAGGCACACTTGTTGTTCGACGTGCCCTACGATCAGATCGACGTGACGGTTCACCCGCAGTCCATTATTCATTCGATGGTCGAGTTCGTTGACGGCTCCACTCTTGCCCAAGCAAGCCCGCCAGACATGAAGTTGCCGATCTCCCTTGGTCTCGACTGGCCGAACAGGGTCGATGGTGTCGGCGCGCCGCTTGATTGGACGACGGCGACCACGTGGAGTTTCGAGCCTCTCGACAGCGAAGTTTTTCCCGCCGTGGAGATGGCGAAAGCCGTTGGCGCGGCGGGCCTTACCTATCCGGCGGTCTTCAATGCGGCCAACGAGCAAGCTGTGCTTGCGTTCCACGCCGGAGCTATTGGTTATCTCGACATTCTCGATGTCGTTGAGCAGGTCGTGCAGAGCCACGAAGCAACGGAATTGACTCTGGATGCTCTTGCCGCTGCAGAATCGTGGGCGCGCCGCGCCGCTGACTCTGTAGTCGCTATCCGGGCATAGTCCGAAGGGCTCTACGCGGGGTTCGCCCCCAGTGTGGGGTTGTTCTGGCGCTTCCACAGCAGCGATACAGGTGGCCGTCGGTGCGCGTGGCTATTCTTAGCGGGTGGAAAACGTGCTCTTGTACATTCTTGGCATCCTCGTCGTTCTTGTCGGCCTGGCTGTGTCTATTGGCCTGCATGAAATAGGGCACTTGTGGCCTGCCAAACTCTTCGGCGTGCGTGTTAGCCAATACATGATTGGTTTCGGTCCGACGGTGTTCTCCCGCAAGCGCGGCGAGACGGAATATGGCGTCAAGGCGATTCCGCTCGGAGGCTATATCTCTATGGCGGGAATGTTCCCTCCTGGAAAGTCCAGCAGCGGAAGTCGCTCCGCGACAACGGGTGTTTTCCAAGCGCTAGTTCAAGACGCTCGTACCGCCAGCGCCGATACCTTGGTCGACGTTGACGAGTCCCGGGCCTTTTATAAGCTCCCGGTTCTGAAGCGTGTCGTCATCATGCTTGGCGGCCCGTTCATGAACCTTCTGATTGCGATCGTGATGTTCGCGATCCTCTTGATGGGGTTCGGTGTTTCTCAAGCCTCCACGACGGTGGGAAGTGTTTCTGAGTGCGTGCTTCCTGCGACTTCTGAACGACAAACGTGCGAGAGCGCCGACCCTGAGGCGCCGGGCTATGCTGCTGGAATCATGCCGGGCGATCGACTGGTGTCCATGGACGGCCAAGCGGTTTCCTCATGGGCTGAGGCCACCGAGCTCATCCGTGCCGCAGCGGGAGATGAACTCAGGATCGTTGTCGAGCGCGATGGTAACGAAGTTTCTCTCGTAGCCGAGCCGCTGCTCACCGAGCGTTATGTTTATGACGATCGAGGTCGGATCGTTGAAGATGCCAACGGCGTCGCGCAGACGGAAGAATACGGCTTCTTAGGAATCGGCTCGGCGCTGGAGACGGTGCGTCAACCGATCACGGCAGTTCTGCCCGCTGTCGGAGACAACATCGCGTCGGTCGCGCACGTGATCCTCAATCTTCCACAGCGCATGATCGATGTTGCCAATGCAGCGTTCGGTCCTGATGAACGCGACCCGAACGGCCCCATTAGCGTCGTTGGAGTCGGGCGTATCGCTGGCGAAATCACGAGCCTCGATACAGCGCCTGTGGCAGACAAAATTGCGTCGCTAGTTGGCCTTATTGGTTCGCTCAACATCGCACTCTTCGTATTCAACCTCGTTCCGCTGATGCCGCTCGACGGCGGTCACGTGGCGGGTGCACTCTTTGAGGGCGTGCGCCGTTTCTTCGCGAAATTATTCGGCAAGCCCGACCCCGGCCCGTTTGACGCGGCACGGTTCATTCCGCTCACGCTCGTCGTCGTGGTGCTGTTGGGGGCGATGAGCGCAATGTTGATCTACGCGGACATTGTGAAGCCGATTTCGATCTTCTAACGCGTTGCAACGGTCGGCCGAATTGCGTTCCCGGGCTCGACCCACCGCTGCGCTTCGCTAGCGCGTCAGCAGTAGGGCATCGCCTTGCCCGCCGCCGCCGCAGAGCGCAACCGCTGCACGGCCTGAACCGCGGCGAGCCAGTTCGTGCGCTGCATGAACAACGAGTCGAGCACCGGATGCTCCGACCGGGTGGCCGAGTGCGATAGCGCCCCCGTGAATGTTCACGATGTCATGGCTCAGCCCGAGCTCGGAGGTTGAGCGCAGGCTGACGGCAGCGAAGGCTTCATTGATCTCGGCAAAGTCGAGGTCGCTAGCGTTCCAGCCGGCGTTGTCGAGGGCTGCAGCGATCGCGCGCGCTGGCTGCGAGTGAAGCGAGTTATCGGGGCCGGCAACGTGACCGGAGCGGTCAAGCACGGCAAGCCACGTGAGTCCGTGTTCTTCGGCCCAGGCGCGGCTCGCCAGAATCACTGCCGAGGCTCCGTCGCTCAGGGGCGACGAGTTGCCTGCAGTGATGGTGCCCTCAGGGTCAAAAGCGGGGCGCAGTCCGGCAAGAGTCTCGACGGTCGTAGTGGCGCGCACGCCCTCATCCGTGTCGAGCACGAGGTCATCTCCCTTGCGCTGGGGGATTGTCACGGGCGCAATTTCGTCGGCAAAAACGCCGGCTTCGATGGCGGCGGCGGCGCGCTGGTGGGAAGCGGCTGCAATTTCATCCTGTTCGGTTCGCCCGATGTTGAGGCGACCGTTGTGGCGCTCGGTGCTCGCACCCATCGACTCAGCATCGAATGCATCGGTGAGGGCGTCGTGGGCGGCGGAGTCGAGCGCTGAGACCGTTCCGTACGCCCAGCCCATGCGCGATCCGGGGAGCACGTGAGGGGCGTTGGTCATGGATTCTTGACCACCGGCAGCGACTACGTTGGCTTCGCCGAGCCGGATGAGGCGCGCAGCATCCACGATTGCCGCGAGTCCAGAGAGGCAGACTTTGTTGACGGTGACAGTGGGAGTCTTCCACGCGAGGCCAGCGGCGATCGCTGTTTGCCTCGCCGGGTTTTGACCGGCGCCAGCTTGAATCACTTGCCCAAAGATGACGTGGTCGATCGAGTCGACGTCGACTCCGGAGCGCTCAACGGCGGCGCGAAGGGCGACGGCACCGAGTTCGATAGCGCTTAGCGAGGCAAGTTGTCCGCGCAGTTTTCCTTGGGGGGTGCGGGTTGCGGAAAGGATCACTACATCGTTGGGTGCGGGGGTGTTGGCCACTGTGCAAACTCCTTTGTTTGGGCGCCGTTGTTGACAGCGTGGTTGCGCAACCATAGGCTACATGAAACCTGAACCGGGTCTCAGGTTCAGATCACAATCCTCCTAAGGCAGCAGGAAAGGTCCCATCATGCGGGTCAGTAAAAAGTACCTCGCTCCGGCGTTAATTGCGACGGTTGCACTCACACTGGCGGGCTGTGCCCCCAGCACTGACGGCGGAAGTGGCGGCGATGAGCTCGCTCCCGTCGACGTTTCGATCATCACTTCGCAAACGGGCCCTCTTGCGGCCTACGGCGAGGCCTACCTTGCCGGCTTTGATGCCGGTCTCGATTACGCCACCGACGGCACAGGCACCGTCGATGGTCGTGAACTCAATATCGCCATCACGGATGATGCTGGCGACGCAGACAAGGCTGTCACCGCGGCCAAGGACGTGATTGGCCAGGGCCAAAAAATCATCGTCGGCACTGTTTCTTCGGGAATCGCCCTCGCGCTCGCTGAACAGGCCGAGCAAAACAAGATTCTCTACATTTCAGGGCCGGCAGCGGCCGATGGCATTACGGGCGTGAACGGCTACACGTTCCGCTCGGGTCGCCAGAGTTACCAGGATGTCGCGACGGCAGGTACCTTCATCGGTGACCCGTCGGGCAAGTCGGTATTGGTCTTCGCTCAAGACACTGCATTCGGTCAAGGAAACGTCGCGGCAGCAACGGCCGTTCTTGGTGGTCAGGGCGCTGACGTCACGAGCCTGCTCGTGCCTGAAGACGCAACAGAGTTCACTCCTTTCGCTCAGCAGATCGTTGACGCACAGCCAGACCTCGTCTTTGTAGCCTGGGCGGGCGCGACCTCGGGGGCGATGTGGGAGGCACTCAGCCAGCAGGGCGTGTTCGATAGCGTTCCTGTCGCAACGGGACTCGGCGATGTGTCGACCTACGGTGCGTACGGGGCGGCAAGCGACAAGATCAGCTTCCTCAACCACTACTTCGGTGGGGCAACAGATAACGACGCCAATGCAGCAATGATTAGCTACCTCGAGGCAGAGGGCATGCAGGCCGACCTCTTCTCGCCTGACGGTTTCGTCGCAGCACAAATGGTTGTACAGGCTGTTCGTGAAGGTGGCGACGATGTGGATGCCATGATCTCGGCTCTTGAGGGATGGACTTTCGATTCCGTCAAGGGCTCGATCACGGTACGCGCCGAGGACCACGCCATGATCCAGCCGATGTTCCAGGTCTCCCTTGTTGCCGATGGTGACTCGTGGATTCCTGAACTGGTCAATGCCGTTGACGCTGACGCCGTAACCCCGCCCGTCGCAGAGTAAGTAGCTAACGAACTATGTCGAACCAGCCCGTGCTCACGGTCGAGCACCTTGCCCTCACGATCGGGGGCGCCGTCATCATCGATGACGTGTCGCTCTCGATCTCTCAGGGTGAGATGCTCGGCGTGATTGGCCCTAATGGGGCAGGCAAAACCACGCTCTTCAATCTCATTTCTGGGGTGATGACTCCCACCGGTGGAGTTGTCACACTCGAAGGGCGTGACGTCACGAATCAGTCCATTGATGCGCGGGCCCGGGCTGGGCTCGGCAGAACTTTTCAAACATCCAGTCTCTTTCCGGCGCTCAGTGCACTTGAGAATGTTCGCCTGGCAGCTCAGGTCAAACTGGGCGGTGCGACCTCGGTCATCCGTTTTCCGCGGGCGCACGACAAAGCAACAACTATCGCTCGAGCTCGCCTCGACGAAGTGGGGCTTAGCCACCACAGCGAGACCGAAGCCGGGGTTCTTTCTCACGGCGACAAGCGCAAGCTCGAGATCGCCATGCTCTTGGCGACCGACCCGAGCGTGATCCTGCTCGACGAGCCGATGGCCGGTGTCGCCTCGGGCGACGTGGCCGGGCTCACCGAAGTGATCCGGCAGGTGCATCAGTCGGGTCGTACCGTGCTCATGGTCGAACACCACATGGATGTTGTCCTTGGCTTGGTCGACCGCGTTGCGGTCATGCACCATGGTCAGCTTCTCGCGTGTGACACCCCCGATGCCGTGATGGCAGATGAAGCGGTGCAGAAGGCTTATTTGGGGGCTCCACTATGACCGAGTCGATTCTGTCGGTTGCCGGCTTGAGCGCGAGTATCGCAGGCCAGCAGGTTGTTGAAGACGTGAGCTTCGAGATGCTCCCGGTGGGCGTAACTGCCCTGCTCGGCCGCAACGGTGTGGGCAAGACGAGCACATTGCGCGCCATCATGGGGCTCATTGAGCGGTCGGGCGAGGTCAGCATTGCGGGGGAACGCGTCGATCGTGAACCCACTCATCGCATTGTGCAGCGCGGCGTTGGCTATGTGCCGGAAGACCGCGAAGTCTTTTCCTCACTTACCGTTGCCGAAAACTTGCGGTTGGCCGAGCGCGATTCTTCGCCGAACCGCCACCTGATTCACGAGCTTTTTCCTGATCTCACGGATCGGGCCGGCCAGCTTGCGGGCACGCTTTCGGGCGGTCAGCAGCAAATGGTGTCGCTCGCTCGCGCTCTCGTCAACGACAATCGCCTGCTCCTAGTTGATGAGCCTACGAAGGGCCTTGCTCCACTCATCGTGATGGATGTCGCTAAAGCTCTCGAGCGTGCGGCCCAGACGGTGCCGGTCCTGCTCGTGGAACAAAACCTGCAGGTCGTGCGGATGCTCGCCGAGAAGGCCATTGTGCTCGAAGGCGGTCGCGTGGTCTACGACGGCAGTGCCGAAGAACTCTTGAGCAATGAAGCGCTCACGAAAGAACTGTTGGGGGTCGCATGAGCACCATAATTCTTCTGCTCATCACGGGCCTCGGGCTCGGTGCGCTCTACTTCTTGGTCGCTTCCGGCCTCTCGCTGATCTATGGACTCATGGGCGTGCTCAACTTCGCGCATGGATCGTTTCTCACGCTCGGCGCTTTCGCGGGCTGGGAGCTGGCACGGCGGATGGACGGCAGCAGCTGGGGCACGCTCATCGCCTCGCTGGTGCTTGGAATGGCGGTCGGTGCTTTCGTGGCTGCTGCTACCGAGTTCCTCCTCATTCGGCGGCTCTACAACCGACATATCGAGCAAGTGCTCGTGACGGTCGGTCTGGCTCTTGCCTCGGTTGCGCTCTTCGAAGGTATTTGGGGCACGGACGCGATCTACGTCACCGCTCCCGAATGGTTCTCGCAGACGACCGAAATCTTGGGCGCCCGTGTTCCGAACGATCGCTTCCTGATGATCGGCGCCGCGGTGTTGGTGTTGCTCGGGATCATCGCTTTCCTTCGTTACACCCGCTTCGGGCTGATCATCCGGGCCGGCGTTGAAAACCGGTCGATGGTGACTGCGCTCGGTATCGACGTGCGCAAGGCCTTTACGGTTGTGTTCGCTATCGGTGGTGCTGCTGCCGGTCTTGGCGGAGTGCTCGCCTCGCATTACTTCGGCTACGTATCGCCCCAGCTCGGCGGATCCCTGCTGATATTCGCGTTCATCGTCACCGTCATCGGCGGGCTGGGTTCGCTCGCGGGTGCCGCTATCGCTTCGGTCGTTGTCGCGGTGCTTCAGCAATTTGCTAACTACTTTTGGGGCGGCACCGGCGACTTGATGGTCGTCCTGTTGCTCGCCGTCGTGCTGTTGGTTCGCCCGACCGGAATCTTGGGGAAGAAAGCATGAAGTCGCTCTCGAAGTTGAGCCAGCGCACCTGGTGGATCGTCGGCGGCGTTCTTGTCGTCGTCGCAGCTCTCTTGCCATTGCTGAACATCTCGATCCCGGGCGTACTACCCGGGGCAACCTACACGCCGGGCACGTTGCAACTGCTCGCCCTTGCGCTGCTCTTCGCCTCGCTCGCACTGAGCTATCACCTCTTGTTCGGCACCGCCGGGATGCTCTCCTTCGGTCACGCGCTGTATTTTGCGCTGGGGGCCTATGGCCTCGGCATTGTGCTGCACGAGACTGAACTGACACTGCTCCCAGCACTCGGGCTCACCCTCGCGATTGTCATCACTGCCGCGTACCTCCTCGGCTCGCTGAGTCTGAGAGTGACAGGAATCTCGTTCGCGATGGTTACGCTCGCTTTCGCTCAAGCGGGCAACGTACTTGTGCGACGCAATCCCGCTATTACGGGAGGCGAGGAAGGGCTGCGGCTCGATACCGAACACGTCCCCGACTTCTTCATCGGAGTGGTCAACACACGCAATCTCTATTGGCTTGCGCTCGCGCTCCTGGTCGTCGTATTCGTGATCGTCGCGTGGTTCGAAAACTCCCGAGCCGGCCATGCGGTGACAGCGACACGAGAAAACGAATTGCGCGTAAGGGTGTTGGGACTGCGCCCCTTCGGAGTGAAGCTCATGGCTTTTGTGATTGCATCCGTTCTCGCGTCGCTTGTCGGCATGGTGCACCTACTGCTGCAGAGCGGTACAACGCCGCGCGCCACTTCGGCGGATTTCACGCTCACAATCCTCGTGATCGTAGTGCTCGGAGGAGTGGGCTCGCGCTGGGGTGCGATCGTCGGCGGCATCATCTATACACTGCTCGATCAACGACTCACAGCGCTAGCGAGCTCGGATGCCATCGATGGACTTCCGGCAGTCTTGCGTATTCCTCTCTCCGAACCGCTATTTATCCTCGGCACTCTGTTTATTCTTGTGGTGTTGTTCCTTCCCGGAGGAATCGCCGGTGCGGTGCAGCGCCTCTCCACAGGCACCAGTCTCGCGCCGCAGAAGCGTCAGCGGCTCGAGGAGGCAGAATGACCCGGTCTGAAGGGCTACACACGCTCGGGCGGTGGACCGCTGACCGTGCCCTCGCAACGCCAGACAGAGTGGCCGTCGATGACCGCGGCGTCGTATTGACGTATCGTCAGCTGGATGATCGTGCCACGGCGCTCGCGCATGCCTTCCTGTCTGGCGGCTACGGAGTCGGTGACCGCATTGCGACGATCACGGGAAACAGTTCGGATCACGTCGTCGTGTTCTTTGCCTGTGCCAAAGCTGGACTTGTGCTCGTGCCGCTGTCGTGGCGACTGTCACCGCGCGAAATTGCCCAACAGCTAGAACAAGCGGATCCGGCGCTGCTTCTTGTCGAGGATGAGTTTTCCACCCTCGCGTCGCTCGCTACCGAGCGGCTCATCGCCCCGATTGCTCGGGGCATCCTCGGCACGCACGGCATTGAGCGTGACATGGTCGTTCCGTTGCGCAGCGAAACGACGCCAGCGATTCATCGGCCGGTGCGCGACGACGATGCCCTGCTCATCATCTTCACCTCGGGCACCCTCGATCAGGCGAAGGGCGCCATCCTCAGCCACGCGAACTGCTTTTGGACCAATCTGTCGCTCTCGCGCACCGCCGAAATCACGAGCGCCGACACTGTGCTTGCCGTTATGCCGCAGTATCACGTGGGCGGCTGGAACATTCAGCCCCTGCTGGCGTGGTGGATGGGCGCCACCGTCGTTCTTGAGCGCACCTTCGACCCGGCTCGAGTACTGCAGCTCATTGCTGACCGTCGCATCACCACAATGATGGGCGTACCCGCGAACTACTTGATCCTGTCGCAGCATCCGCGATTCGCCTCGAGCGATCTCTCAAGCCTCGCGCATGCGATCGTCGGAGGAGCGCCCATGCCTGAACCGCTCTTGCGGGTGTGGCACAGTCGCGGAGTCGCGTTGACTCAGGGCTACGGCCTCACGGAAGCAGCGCCGAACGTATTGTGTTTGCCCGACGAAGAAGCCCGCACGCGAATTGGGTCAGCGGGCAAGCCCTACCCCCACGTGGATGTCGACATTGCCGACCCTGTGACAGGGGAGCGCATCGAGGGCGCAGGCCACGGCGAGCTTCTCGTGAAAGGTCCTGGAGTGTTCAGCGGCTACTTTCGGGCTCCTGAAGCCACGGCTCTTGCCCTGCGCGACGGATGGCTCGCTACCGGCGATCTCGTCAGTCGCGACTCCGAAGGGTACTACCGCGTCCTCGACCGCATCAAAGACATCTTCATTACCGGGGGAGAGTCCGTCGCACCCGCCGAGATCGAGGGCGTCCTGTTCGGGCATCCGGCCATCGCCGATGTCGCTGTCGTCGGCGTTCCCGACGACACATGGGGAGAAGTCGCGGTTGCCTGGGTAGTTGTGCGCTCCGGAGCTTCGACCGACGAAACCGATGTGCTCGACTTCGCGAGGTCAAGCCTCGCCAAATTCAAAGTTCCTCGGCGCGTGATCTTTATCGATCACATCCCGCGATCCTCGAGCGATAAAGTTCGTCGCCGAGTACTTCTCGAACAATGGACAGCAGAGTCCGCACAAGCAGGACGGATCAGTTCATGAGTACACCCCTCACCGCTCGCGGTACCCGTACAAAAGCGAAACTGATCGAGGCTGCCGAAACAGTGTTCGCCCGCTACGGCTACACGGATGCCTCGGTTGTGCGCATCACCGAGGAAGCCGGTGTCGGCCAGGGCACGTTCTATCTGTACTTTGCGAGCAAACTCGAAATTTTTGAGGAGCTCGTCGAAGACCTCAACCGCCGCGTACGCCGAGCAATGAGCGAAGCCTCGGGGGCCGCGTCCAATCGCATCGAGTCAGAGCGTGCCGGCTTTCGCGCTTTCTTTGAGTTCACGGCTGAGCATCCGGCTCTCTACCGCGTTGTTCGCGAAGCCGAATTCGTATCGCCCAAGTCGCTGCGTTTGCACTATTCGCGCATTGTCGATGGTTATATCGAGGGGCTCAAAGAAGCCCAGTTGCTCGGTGAAATCGGGGACATCGACCCCACTGTTGCCGCGTGGGCCCTCATGGGAATCGGCGAAATGATTGGCATGCGCTGGGTTCTCTGGGGCGACTCGGCTGATGCCGGCCACGATGCAGATCCCACCGCAAGTGGCACTTCTCGAGTGCCCGACCACGTGCTCGATCAGATGATTACGTTTATCCGCCGGGCTCTGGCTGTGCCTGAGCCGCGCACTGAAGGAGTCGAGAAATGACCGACCTCACGGGCCGCCGCGCCCTCGTCACGGGTGGCGCAAGTGGAATTGGCGCTGCATGCACGGTAGCCCTTGCGAAGGCTGGAGCCCACGTGATCGTGGCCGACCTCAATGGCGACGCTGCGCGCGCACAAGCCGAACTCGTGGGAGGCGAAGCCTGGCAGGTCGACCTCTCGGATACGGCGGCGCTCGCCACGCTGTCTCTCGACGTTGACGTGATTGTCAACAACGCCGGTATCCAGCACGTCACCCCGATCGAGACCTTCGATCCCGTGATGTTTAGCCGCATCCTTGACCTTATGGTTGAGGCGCCGTTCTTGCTCGTGCGGGCGGCGTTGCCTCACATGTATGAGCGCAACTTCGGCCGCATTATCAACCTGAGCTCCGTGCATGGCCTGCGGGCTTCGCCGTACAAGTCGGCCTATGTCACGGCAAAGCATGGTCTCGAGGGCTTCTCGAAGGTGACCGCGCTGGAAGGTGGCCCGCACGGGGTCACGAGCAATTGCGTCAACCCCGGCTACGTGCGCACGCCGCTCGTCGAGAAACAGATTGTCGATCAAGCGAAGGTGCACGGCATCCCCGAATCCGAAGTAATCGAGAAGGTCATGCTGACCGAAAGTGCCATTAAGCGACTCGTGGAGCCTGATGAAGTGGCCGACCTTGTGCTGTGGCTAGCAGGAGACACGGCGGGCATGGTGACCGGCGCGTCGTACACGATGGATGGCGGCTGGAGCGCACGATGACACCACTACCCAAAATGATCACGTGCCCGGTCATCGGCGGCGAGCTCACGGCAGCAGTGTGGGAACCCGAGTCGCAACCCCGCGCCACGATTCTGCTCATCCACGGCATTACTGCATCGCATATGTCGTGGCCGCTGATCGCCGCAGCGTTCCCCGATTGTCGTGTCATCGCCCCTGATCTTCGCGGGCGCGGGGCCAGTCGCAACCTCCCGGCGCCATTCGGGATGCCGCAGCACGCAGCAGACATGAATGCTCTGTTGGATGCTACCGGCACTGATTCCGCGCTCGTCGTTGGGCATTCAATGGGGGGTTTCGTCGCGGCAACTCTGGCGGCGCAGCACCCGGAGCGTGTCTGCGGCTTGCTCTTGATCGATGGCGGCTTGCCGATCCCGGCTCCGGAGGGTACTTCTATGGATGATCTCCCTCAAGTGATTTTGGGTCCTGCAGCCGAACGGCTCTCTATGACGTTCCCTGACCGCTCGAGCTATCGCGAGTTCTGGCGGGTGCATCCGGCATTCGCCGATGATTTCAGCCAGACGGTGCGCGATTATGTCGACTATGACCTCGTGGGGTCTGAACCGAATCTGCATCCGGCAAGCACTATTGATGCCGTCAGTTTCGATGCACTCCAGCTCAGTGGTGACGCTCACTATCGCGCGGCGCTCGACGGCTTGAGCATGCCGGTGCACTTCATCCGGGCGCCGAGGGGTCTTCTCAATCAGCTACCGGCGTTGTATTCTCCGGAACAGTGTGACCAATGGCGGTCAGAGCTTCCTCACGTGAAGTTCCACGAGGCGCCAGACGTCAATCACTACACGATTACTTTGACGCAGCGTGGCGCAGATTATGTCGCGGGCGTCATGGCAGAACTGGTGATGAATCAACCGCGGGAGGTCCGAGCGTGAGTATCGATAAGACAGTGGGGTCAGCGGCAGAAGCGGTCGCTGATATTCCGAGCGGGGCATCGTTGGCTGTCGGAGGTTTCGGTCTCTGTGGCAATCCGATGGTGCTTATTCAAGCGCTGCTCGAATTGGGCTCCGACGAGCTCAGCATTGTGAGCAACAACTGTGGTGTGGATGACTGGGGGCTTGGCGTGCTGCTTGCCGCCCGTCGCATCCGCAAAATGACTTCGTCATACGTGGGCGAGAACAAAGAGTTCGAGCGCCAGTTCTTGACGGGAGAGCTCGAGGTCGAGCTGACTCCGCAGGGAACTCTCGCCGAAAAGCTTCGCGCGGGTGGTTCGGGCGTCGCGGCGTTCTTTACCCAGACCGGGGTGGGTACGCAGGTCGCTGAGGGCGGGCTTCCGCGCCGCTACGACGGGGCGGGCGGTATTGCCATTGCGTCTCCGCAGAAGGAAGTGCGTTCTTTTGAGGTGAATGGGACAGCCAAGGATTTCGTGCTCGAAGAATCGATCTCCACTGACTTCTCTCTCGTTCACGCTCTCAAGGGTGACCGCCACGGCAACCTCGTGTTTGCCAAGTCGGCCCGCAACTTCTCGCCTCTCGCGGCCATGGCGGGGCGCGTGTGCATCGCCCAGGTTGAAGAGCTCGTGGAGCCGGGCGAGATTGAACCGGATGCCGTTCACTTGCCCGGCGTGTATGTCTCCCGGGTGATCGAGGTCGGTTCCGATGTCGAAAAAAGAATCGAGCGTCGCACGGTGCAGAAGGTGGTCGCATAATGGCTTTGACTCGCGAAGAAATGGCGGCGCGTGCTGCTTTAGAGCTCGCTGATGGTTCGTATGTGAACCTCGGTATCGGCCTGCCGACTCTCGTGCCTAACTACGTTCCTGAGGGCCGCACCGTTGTGCTGCAGTCAGAGAACGGAATCCTCGGCGTTGGCCCCTACCCCACAGAAGAGAACGTCGATCCTGATCTCATCAACGCGGGAAAGGAGACGGTGACGACCCTCCCGGGTACTGCCTTCTTCGACTCGGCCATGAGCTTTGGCATGATCCGGGGCGGCAAAATCGATGCTGCCATCCTCGGCGCCATGCAGGTCTCGGTTGCCGGCGATCTCGCCAACTGGATGATCCCCGGCAAGATGGTCAAGGGCCCCGGCGGTGCCATGGATCTCGTGCACGGCGCAGCCCGCGTCATCGTTCTGATGGAGCATGTCGCGAAAGACGGCAGCCCCAAGATCGTCAACGAATGCTCGCTGCCGCTCACCGGACGTGGCGTTGTTCACCGCATCATCACCGATCTTGCCGTGATCGATGTGACCGATCGCGGTCTTGTGCTTCGCGAACTCGCCCCTGGCGTCGATGAAGCAACCGTCCGTGCCGCAACCGAACCCGAGCTCATTGTCGAGCTCAACTCTTAAGCCGTTTCGCCACCCCCGTAGTTCAACTGACCAAAGGACACACCATGGCTACCCTTCTCGATGGCATCGTTCAGCACAGCGTCACCACACCGCGCTTGGTCGCGTCGGTTCTTGAGCGACCGGCAGATCAGCCCACGTCGACCGTTGTTTTTGTGCATGGCAATGTTTCGTCGTCATTGTTTTGGCAACCGACGATGCTCGCGCTCGATAGCACTGTGCGAGCGCTTGCGATCGACCTGCGCGGTTTCGGTGACAGCGAGACACGTCCGGTGGATGCCACGCGGGGAGTTCGCGACTTCTCCGACGACATCGCGACCGTGCTCGACGCCCTCGATATTGAGCGGGCAAACTTCGTCGGCTGGAGCATGGGCGGTGGAGTAGTGATGCAGTTCATGCTCGACCACGCTGATCGGGTCGAGACAGTGACGTTTGTGTCACCTGTGTCGCCGTACGGGTTCGGCGGCACGAAGGGGGCGAATGGAGAGCTTCTCGCTCCAGAGTGCCCTGGCACTGGCGGTGGGGGAGCGAATCCTGACTTTGTGGCCCAATTGAACGCCGGTAATGCAGGCGACGATTCGCCAACATCCGCTCGCATGGTGTTTCGCACGGCATATGTTGCGGATGCTGCAGCTCACACTGAGCACGAAGATCTCTGGGTTGAATCGATGCTGACGACCGCTACCGGCGAAGACAACTACCCGGGCGACTCCGTAGTTGTCGAAGCGTGGCCGGGCTTCGGTCCCGGTGGTCGTGGTGTGCTCAACACCATGACGCCCGATCACTTCAATGTCAGCGGAATCACCGAGCTGCAGTCCAAACCGCGCATTCTCTGGGTGCGGGGGCTGCAGGACGCGATTGTGTCGGATGCCTCGGGTTTCGATCTGAACTTCTTAGGACAGTTGGGCGTCATCCCCGGTTGGCCGGGTGCTGAGGTCGCACCGCCGCAGCCGATGATCGAGCAGACCCGCGCAGTTTTCGACAAGTATGTGGCCAACGGTGGCGAATACACCGAGCTCGCGTGGGACAACTGCGGCCACTCGGCACACCTTGAACGGCCAGGCGAATTCGTACAGGCACTGACTGCTCATCTCGCCGCGCGCTAGCGTTCCGCCGATGTTCAGGTGTCGGCTTTAGGATGGATGAGTGCCAGCAATCAATCTCGGAATGCCGAAAGTCCCTGAAGTCCTCGCTCCTCGTCGCAAGACCCGGCAGATCAAGGTCGGCTCAGTAGGAGTCGGCAGCGAGTCGCAAGTCAGCGTTCAGTCCATGACGACGACGCAAACGACCAATATCGATGCCACTCTGCAGCAGATTGCTGAGTTGACGGCGTCGGGTTGTGACATCGTGCGTGTTGCTGTGCCTCATCAAGATGACGCGGATGTGCTGCACATCATCGCGAAGAAGAGCCAGATTCCGGTTATTGCTGACATTCACTTCCAGCCGCGCTACGTGTTTTCGGCGATTGATGCCGGAGTAGGCGCCGTTCGCGTTAACCCGGGAAACATCCGCAAGTTTGACGACAAGGTCGGCGAGATCGCAAAGGCTGCCAAGGATGCGGGCACGAGCCTGCGTATTGGTGTTAACGCGGGTTCGCTCGAGCCGAGTCTGTTGCAGAAGTACGGCAAGGCCACCGCAGAAGCGCTCGTCGAGAGTGCCGTGTGGGAGGCAAGCCTCTTTGAAGAGCACGACTTCCACGATTTCAAGATTTCGGTCAAGCACAACGACCCGATCGTCATGGTCAAGGCATACCGTATGCTCGCCGAGCGCGGTGACTGGCCGTTGCACCTCGGTGTGACCGAGGCGGGGCCCGAGTTCCAAGGAACGATCAAGAGCGCGACAGCATTCGGCATCCTGCTCTCTGAGGGCATCGGTGACACTATTCGCGTTTCCCTTTCCGCTCCTCCCGTGCAAGAGATCAAGGTCGGCCTGCAGATTCTGCAGTCGCTCAACCTGCGCGAGCGCAAGCTTGAAATCGTCTCGTGCCCTTCGTGTGGTCGCGCCCAGGTCGATGTCTACAAGCTCGCGAACGATGTCACTGAGGGCCTCGAGGGCATGACAGTTCCGTTGCGCGTCGCCGTGATGGGTTGCGTCGTCAACGGACCGGGTGAAGCTCGCGAAGCTGACCTCGGTGTCGCCAGCGGAAACGGTAAGGGCCAGATTTTTGTGAAGGGTGAAGTCATCAAGACGGTTCCCGAGGCAGACATTGTCGCCACTCTTATCGAAGAAGCCAACCGCATCGCCGCAGAAATGCCCGCGGGAGAAATCGGTAGCCCGCAAGTTCTTACCCCGTAGGCGCACTACCATTGAGGCGTGTCTACACGTCTCTCCCAACTCTTTGTCCGCACGCTTCGCGAAGATCCCGTCGATGCTGAAGTAGCCAGCCACCGTCTCTTGGTGCGCGCCGGCTACATCCGTCGGCAGGCTCCCGGTGTTTTTGCGTGGTTGCCGCTCGGCTTGAAGGTTCGCCGCAAGATCGAGGCGGTCATCCGCGAAGAGCTCGAAGCTTTTGGTGCGCAAGAGGTGCTGTTCCCGGCACTGTTGCCGCGCGAACCTTACGAGCTCACGGGGCGCTGGACCGAGTACGGTGACGCACTTTTCCGACTCAAGGACCGCAAAGGTGCCGACTACCTGTTGGCCCCAACGCACGAAGAGGTCTTCACGCTGCTCGTGAAGGACCTGTACTCGAGCTACAAAGATTTGCCGTTGTCGATTTACCAGATCCAGGACAAGTATCGCGACGAGGCACGTCCGCGCGCGGGTCTCCTGCGCGGTCGTGAATTCTCCATGAAGGACAGCTATTCCTTCGACTACACGGATGCTGGACTCGACGTGTCGTACCAGCAGCACCGCGACGCTTATGAGCGCATCTTCAATCGCCTCGGCCTTGAGTACGTTGTTGTGTCGGCGGATGCCGGTGCGATGGGTGGCTCAAAGAGCGAAGAATTCCTGCACCCAACTCCTATCGGCGAAGACACCTTTGTTCGTTCGGCCGGTGGCTATGCCGCCAACGTTGAGGCGTACCGCACCACTGTGCCCGTGGCGCTGCCGGTTGACGGACTGCCTGAGCCTCTCGTCTTCGACTCGCCTAATACGCCAACGATTGACACTCTCGTTGCTCTCGCGAACGAGCAGCAGCCGCGCCCCGACCGCCCATGGACGGCGGCAGACACGCTCAAGAACATCGTGTTGGCGCTCACCTCAATTGACGGCACGCGCGAGCTCGTTGTTGTGGGACTTCCCGGTGACCGCGATGTCGACCTGAAGCGTGCCGAAGTAGCTTTCGCCCCCGCTGAGGTCGAGCCTGCAACCGAGAAGGACTTTGCTGAACTCGCCAAGCTCGAGGGCAACCCTGGCTTCGTGAAGGGCTACATTGGTCCGTGGTCGCCCGAGGGTGCCGTCATTGGAGAGAGGTCGGCCACTGGCGTGCGCTTCGTGCTCGATCCGCGCGTGGTGGAGGGAACCCAGTGGATCACTGGCGCCAACATCCACGAAAAGCATGTTCTTGGTCTTGTTGCCGGTCGCGATTTTGTCGCTGACGGCACGGTCGAAGTGGCGGATGTCCGCGCCGGCGATCCTGCTCCTGACGGTAGTGGTCCTATTGAGACCGCTCGCGGCATGGAGATCGGCCACGTATTCCAGCTCGGCCGCAAGTACGCTGAGGTTCTTGGACTCAAGGTTCTCGACGAAAATGGAAAGCTCGTGACCGTCACGATGGGTTCCTACGGAATCGGCGTTACGCGACTGATGGCGGCTATCGCGGAGACCACCAACGACGGCAAGGGACTTCTCTGGCCCAAGAACATCAGCCCCTTTGACGTGCACATTGTCGCCGCGGGCAAGGATGCCGTGGTGTTCGAGACTGCAGAATCTCTGGTTGGTTCGCTCGAACAGGCTGGCCTCGACGTGTTGTTCGATGACCGCCCGAAGGTGTCGCCCGGAGTGAAGTTTGGCGATGCTGAGTTGCTTGGTGTTCCGAAGATCGTGATTGTCGGTCGCGACGCTGCCAATGGAATGGTTGAAGTCTGGGATCGGGCCACGAACGAACGAACGAGCGCTCCGGTCGCCGACGTCCTCGCTGCGCTCGCAGAATAAGCCAGCTAAACTAGCAAGTTCGCAGCCGCAGACGGCTGCGAGTCACACCCCTAAATGAATATCGGAGGTCCTCAATGGATATCGACTTGAGCGTGCTGCGCATGATGGAGCGCGAGCGAGAGATACCGTTCGAAGAACTGGTGCAGATCATTGAGCAGGCGATTCTGAGCGCCTATCTCAAGCACGTTGAGGCTCCCGAAGGTAAGGCTGCAGAAGTGCAGCCCACCGCTCGTGTTGTGCTCGACCGCAAAACCGGACATGTCAGTGTCTGGGTCCCTGAGTATGACGAAGAGGGTGCGGTTATTGGCGAGGCTGAAGACAGCCCCAGTGATTTCGGTCGTATTGCCGCTTTCGCAGCAAAACAGGTCATCAACCAGCGCTTGCGCGACATTGGTGACGACAAGGTTCTTGGCGAGTTCAAGGGTCGTGAGGGTGACATTGTTGCTGGAGTAATTCAGCAGGGCCCCAACCCGCGAATGATCCACATCGACTTGGGCACCGTTGAGGCAATCATGCCTCCAGAAGAGCAAGTGCCCAGCGAGGAATACACACACGGTGCGCGCTTGCGTGTCTATGTGACTGCAGTGAACAAGGGCGACAAGGGGCCTCAGATTACGGTCAGCCGTACGCACCCCTCGCTTGTTCGCAAGCTGTTCGCACTTGAAGTTCCCGAAATCGCTAGCGGTCTTGTGGAGATCACCTCGGTTGCTCGCGAAGCGGGCCACCGCACCAAGATGGCTGTGCGAGCCACCGAACCGGGTATCAACGCGAAGGGTTCGTGCATTGGTGAACTCGGGCAGCGCGTTCGCGCGGTTACTGCCGAGCTCAATAGCGAGAAGATTGACATTGTTGACTACTCGGAGAACCTTGCTGAGTTTGTCGCCAACGCACTCTCTCCCGCTAAGGTATCGAGCTCGTTCGTGATCGACGAAGCTACCAAGGCTGTTCGCGCGCTCGTACCCGACTACCAGTTGTCGCTCGCGATCGGCAAAGAGGGTCAGAACGCCCGACTGGCTGCCAAGCTCACGGGTGCTCGCATCGACATCCAACCTGATTCCATTCTCGACGACGAGTAGTCGCCCGCCCGAGTCGGCTCCGCGAGCACGTGTGCTGCGGGAGCCGACGCGGGTGTATTCCGCTGCACCTGTCTTCGACATCGGGCGCGGGGGAGTGCGTGATTGCAGAGTAGGGGTATTATGGATGCAGTAAGAACGTGTGTTGGCTGTCGCGCAAGCGCCAGCAGACCCTCGTTACTGAGAGTTGTCGCATCTCACGGTGCGGTGGTGGCTGACCAATCGGCCACACTTCCGGGCCGCGGTGCGTGGCTTCACCCCACAACTTCGTGTTTTGAGTCTGCAGTTAAACGCAGAGCTTTTGCACGCGCGTTGAAGGTGGATTCACCGCTAGACACCGGAGCACTTCTTTCAGTGTTAGCTGAATATGAGACGGGACATCAACCGATGTCCCCTAACGAACAGGCTGATTGACCTATGGACAACTAATGAGCGGCTCGAAATGAGTTCCGTCCGTAATTAGTGGTCTGCCCCTGTCTGGGAGCAGACCCAGACAGGAGAAAAGTGGCTGCAAAACCACGCGTACACGAAGTCGCCGCCGAAGCCGGCGTCGATAGCAAGGCTGCATTAGCGAAGCTCAAAGAAATGGGCGAATTCGTTAAAGGCCCATCGTCAAGCATTGAGCCCCCCGTCGCCCGACGGTTGAAGGCTGCGCTTGAGGCTGACGCCGCACAAGCTCCGGCATCAGAAGAGAAGCCCAAGGCTTCTCCGAAGGCCGCGCCGAAGGCTGCCGCGAAAGCGACACCCAAGCCCAAGACTCCGATGCCCAGCGCACCGACCCCGGCAGATGTCGCTGAGGTCGCACCCGCTGCGACACCGGAACCTGAACAGGCTCGCGAACCCGAAGAGGGTGCGGCTCCCGCACCGCTCACGGTCGCCGAGCGTCAGGCTCAGGCCCTCGCCGCAGAAAAGGCAGCAGCTGCTGCCAGCGCGAAGCCCGAATCTGGCTCCGCTGATGCCCCCAACCCGTCTGTTGTTCCTCGTCCGGGTACTCCCCGTCCGGGAAACAACCCCTTCGCCTCTAACCAGGGAATGGGCCGTCCAGCAGCGAGCGGTGGCAACAGTTCTATTCCTCGTCCTGGGGCACCTCGCCCAGGACTTCCTCGTCCCGGCGCACCGCGTCCGGGTGCACCTCGTCCTGGCGCACCTCGTGCAGGATCGCCTCGTCCGGGCGCACCTCGCCCAGGTGGGCCTGGTCAAGGCCAGCGCCCAGGTGGCTTCGGTCAGCGTCCGGGCGGCGCTGCTGGAGCAGGTGCTGGTGCACGTCCCGGTGCAGCTGGCGGCGGTTTCCGTCCCGGTGGAGCACCAGGCAACAACTTTGGTCCTAACCGTCCACCAGGAGGCGGCCGTGGCCGTGGCCCCGGCGGAGGAACCGCAGGTGCGTTTGGTCGCGGAGGCGGCAAGAGCAAGGCACGTAAGTCGAAGCGCGCGAAGCGGGCAGAGTTCGAACTGAGAGAAGCACCTTCGCTTGGTGGCGTTAGCGTCCCGCGCGGAAACGGCAAGGAAGTAATTCGCCTTCGCCGTGGTGCTTCCATCACCGATTTTGCCGACAAGATCGACACGAGCCCCGGAAACCTCGTCACCGTTCTGTTCCACTTGGGACAAATGGCGACAGCAACCGAGTCCCTCGATGAGGCAACCTTCGACATCCTGGGTGAAGAGCTCGGGTTCAAGATCGAAATGGTTTCCCCAGAAGAGGAAGACCGCGAACTCCTGCTCGGGTTTGATATGGACCTCGATCAAGAGCTCGAAGAGGAGTCGGACGATGAACTCGTCGTGCGTCCTCCCGTTGTTACCGTCATGGGTCACGTCGACCACGGTAAGACCAAGCTGCTTGACTCCATCCGTAACGCCAACGTTGTCGCTGGCGAAGCCGGTGGCATCACTCAGCACATCGGTGCTTACCAGGTTGTCAAAGAGCACGAGGGTATCGAACGTCCGATTACCTTCATTGACACCCCGGGTCACGAAGCGTTCACCGCTATGCGTGCTCGTGGTGCTCAAGTCACCGACGTTGCAATCCTGGTGGTCGCAGCCGACGACGGAATCATGCCCCAGACGGTTGAAGCACTCAACCACGCTCAGGCAGCCAATGTTCCGATCGTTGTCGCGATCAACAAGATTGATAAAGAAGGCGCGAACCCTGCAAAGGTTCGTCAGCAGCTCACCGAATTTGGCCTCGTTGCCGAAGAATACGGTGGAGACACGATGTTCATGGACGTTTCGGCGCTCAACAACGTCGGTATCACCGAGCTGCTTGATGCTGTGCTCTTGACGGCGGATGCCGGACTCGACCTGCGTGCAAACCCCAACAAGGATGCTCGTGGTGTTGCGATTGAAGCCAAGCTCGACAAGGGTCGCGGTGCTGTTGCTACCGTGCTCATCCAGTCGGGAACGCTTGAAGTCGGCGACCCGATCGTTGCCGGTACCGCCTACGGTCGTGTTCGTGCGATGTTCGACGAGAACGGCGAATCGGTTACGCACGCTGAGCCGTCGCGCCCCGTCGCAGTGCTCGGTCTGACGTCAGTACCCAAGGCCGGCGACGTGTTCTTGGTTACCGATGACGACCGTATGGCCCGCCAGATCGCTGAGAAGCGCGAAGCAGCAGAGCGCAACGCCCTGTTGGCTCGTAGCCGCAAGCGCATCAGCCTTGAGGACTTCACGAAGGCCCTCGAAGATGGCAAGGTCGAATCGCTCAACCTCATCATCAAGGGTGACGTTTCGGGTGCTGTTGAAGCTCTCGAAGAGTCGCTCCTCAAGATCGAGGTCGACGATTCTGTTCAGCTGCGCATCATCCACCGCGGTGTCGGTGCTGTTACCGAGAGCGACATCAACCTCGCAACCGTCGACAACGCCATCATCATTGGGTTCAACGTTCGACCCGACCCGAAGGCACGCGAGCGTGCTGTTCGTGAAGGTGTCGACGTACGTTTCTACTCGGTCATCTACGCCGCGCTCGAAGACGTCGAGAGCTCGCTCAAGGGCATGCTCAAGCCGGAATTCGAAGAAGTGCAGTCGGGTGTTGCAGAGATCCGCGAGATCTTCCGCTCCTCCAAGGTCGGAAACATCGCGGGTGTCATCGTGCGCTCGGGAACGATCACACGAAACGCCAAAGCACGAGTTATCCGCGATGGTGTCGTCGTTGGCGACAACCTCGCTATCGACTCGCTGCGTCGCTTCAAGGATGACGTCACTGAAGTTCGTACAGACTACGAGGCCGGTATCGGTCTTGGTAAGTTCAACGACATTCAGGTCGGCGACGAAATCGAGACAATCGAAATGAAGGAAAAGCCGCGGGTCTAGCCCGTTGGCTTATGACGGCACCCAGGTCAGGAAGCGGAGCTACGCAGGCTCCGCAAGCTTCCCGACCTGGGTGCCGTCACCGCCTCGGTACACCCCGAGGCAGCGAAAGTTGGAGAAGGAGTAGAGATGGTTGACGCAGCTCGCGCCGCAAAGATGGCGGACCGCATCAAGGTAATCGTTGCGAAGACACTCGAACGTGGAATTAGAGATCCTCGATTGGGCTTCGTTACCATCACCGATGTCCGGGTAACCGGCGACCTCCAGCACGCCTCCGTGTTTTACACGGTGTACGGCACTGATGACGAGCGCCTCGATAGCGCCGCCGCTCTCAAATCGGCGACCGGCCTTGTTCGTCGTGAAGTAGGCAAGAACCTCACCGCGCGCCTCACTCCGTCTATCGAGTTCATTGCCGACGGCATCCCCGAAAATGCGGCTCTTATCGACTCGCTTCTCACCGAGGCTCACTTGCGTGATGCTTCCGTCGAAGCGCTCAAGAAGACCGCGAAGTATGCGGGAGACGAAGACCCCTACGTGAAACCACGGGACATTGCCGCCGAAGAAGAAGCAGCAGGCTTCGATGACGATGACGATGACGATGAGGATGACGATGGTCATTACGTCAGCGACAAGGACTAACCACTCGAGAGCGACCTAGTCGCAGCAGTGCAACCCGCGATTACGGCAGAACGTACCCTGAGTCTTCTGCGACGGCGAGCCCGTCCTTGAGTAGGCCCGCCAGTGCACGGTCACGCTGCTCGGCATCCGACCACACTTGCTCAATCTCAGCGGCGGTGACCGGAACATCGCTCGCGCGCAGTTCGGCGAGAATCAGCCCACGCACTTGGCGATCCGAGCCCTCAAACTTCTTCTGCACCACCTGCTTTTTTCCCTCATACACCGGATAACCTGCCGCTCTCCACGCGCACAGGTCGCGAACGGGACACTGCTCACACAGTGGTTTCTTAGCGGTGCAGACTATGGCGCCCAGCTCCATGACAGCGGCATTCGTCGCTTGCGCGGCGGCGAGGTCATCGGGCAGCAGCAGCTCCATTGCAGCGAGGTCACGCTTCGTCGAGGGCGGGCCCGCCTCACCTTCTCCGTCCACGGCGCGTGCGATCACTCGCCGCACATTGGTATCGACCACCGGATGCCGGTGTCCATAGGCAAAGGAGGCGACGGCGCGCGCGGTGTAGTCCCCGATCCCGGGCAGGGCGAGCAGCGTGGGGACATCCTCGGGCACAACATTGTTGTGCTGTTCCGCGATCGCGGTCGCGGCCGCGTGAAGATTCAGCGCGCGTCGGGGGTAGCCAAGGCGTGCCCAGGCGCGAACGGCGTCGCCCGGTGCGGCGGCGGCAAGATCGGCGGGTGTTGGCCAACGTTCTAGCCACTGTTCGAGGCGGGGGATCACGCGAATCACCGGGGTCTGCTGCAGCATGATTTCGCTGACCAGGATGCCCCAGGCGCCAAAGTCATCGTGGCGCCAGGGGAGGTCGCGCCCATTTTCGGCAAACCAGTCTCGGATGATTCGAGCAAGCTCGGCGCGATCGAGGCGTGTGTTGGCGGAGGATTCCTGCTCGCTATTCGGGATGGCGGAAGTGTTGGGGTTGGTCATTCGAGGCAATCGGGGTGGGGCGGAAATCGAAACCGGGGATTAGCGGCGTGTGGCGTGGGTGAATCGTGCTGCGGCATCCTCAATGCTGAGGAAGTTCCCGGTTGCTTCGACGGCGTGCACCAGCTCGACCATCAGGGCATTGATCGGGGCTGCACGGCCTCGTTCGCTGGCTGCTCGCACGACGGCACCATTGAGGGCGTCTACTTCGCTGGGTTGACCACGGCGAATGCTTTGAAGGGTCGACCCGGGGTTGGGCGTGCTGCCCATGCGTCGGCTCATCGCGAGGGGCACCAACTGGCCTAGCCAGAGCGGCGCGCGGGCAAGATCGCGCAGTCGGCGGTGTGAGAGTCCCTGCAGAGTCTCGAACCGAATGCCGTGCGCGAGAGCAGTTCTAGCCGTTTCGCGCATGCTCGCGGTCATGATTCGACGGAGGCGTGAATCGGCAATGACCTCTTGCACGCTGAGGCCCGTGATCGCCGGGAGGGCGTTGACTTGGTTGATCACCAGCTTCGTCCATTGGGCGCCACGGAAATTGGGAACCGCGAATGTCGGCATGACGGCATTGAGAGCGTCGGCGGCGTAGCGGGCTGGCACGTCGTTGTCTCCCGCGACACCCACATAGCTGGGGCCCGCGGCGGTGACGTCGATGAGTCCGGGGGAGAGGAACGAGGATGCGAAGGTGGCGAGCCCGCCGATGATGTCTGACCGCGGTGACGCCTGAGCAGCGGTGTCGAGAGAATCGAGGCCGTTCTGAAAAATGACGACCGGAACATTGCGGACAAAACGAAGATTGTCTCGAAGAGCTTGTTCCGCGTCGTGGGCTTTCGTGGCCACGATCACTAGCTCGTTCACACGACTGAGGGTCTCCGCGGCGCGAACTCGTGACACACTATCGCCCCACGCTCCGGTGAGACTGAGGCCGGACTCCCGGATGGCTTTGAGGTGGGCGCCCCGCGCGGTCACTTCAACATCGTTGCCTGCGCGCGCGAGCAGTACCGCAATTGCGCCACCAACGGCACCTGCCCCAATAATGCCGATTCGCATAGCCGCAGTCTAAGCGCAGCGAGTGCAGATAGCTCGCTGCGCTGTTGCTGCGGCGCGTGTGTATGCTGCGGCAGAATTGGCTAAAGTTGATGGGCTACCCATCCGGGGTTGCCAGGGTGGAGGAAATGGCATGGCTAAGCCACCGCGCAATCCTGCCAGTGGGATCTTGTTCGTCGATAAGCCGCAAGGCATCACAAGTCACGGTGTTGTCTCTCGAGCACGCAAGTCAGTTGGCACCCGCAAGATCGGTCACGCAGGCACCCTCGACCCGATGGCGACAGGACTGCTCGTGCTTGGCGCCAACAACGCCACTCGCCTCTTGACCTATCTTGTCGGCCTCGACAAGCAGTACACGGCCACGATCCGTTTGGGAGCGTCGTCGAACACTGACGATGCCGAGGGCGAGCTTTCAGAACCGGCGGATGCCGCGGCTCTCGCTGCCATCAGCGACGATGACATCGCGCGTGCCGTCTCCAACCTCACCGGTGCTATCTCGCAGCGACCAAGTTCTGTCAGCGCCATCAAGGTTGATGGCAAGCGCGCGTATGCGTTGGCTCGAGCGGGCGAAGAGGTCGTCTTGGCGGAGCGAACGGTGACGGTTTCTGTATTCGAGGTTCTCGAGATCGCGCGCGATGAGTACATCGATCTCAAGGTGCGTGTCGATTGTTCTTCGGGAACGTACATCCGTGCACTGGCTCGTGATTTAGGTGAGGCCCTTAGCGTGGGTGGCCACTTGACGGTTCTTCGCCGGACAAGGGTGGGTCCCTTCAGCGTGGATGACGCTAGTGCTCTTGATTCCGACCTTGAGACCCAGCTGGTCGCGCCTGCGACGGTTGCCCGCGAGCTGTTCGAGACAGTGGCGCTCGACGCGCAACAGTCGGAGGATCTCGCCAACGGCAAGCGCATTGCGCTCGAGCCGCGTGCCTCATTGCCCGTCGCTGCGCTTGCGCCCGATGGGCGGCTCCAGGGCCTTATTGAAATCGTCGATGGACGTGCTCGAGTGCTGTCGAATTTTCCGCGCGATCCGCAGCCTGTAGACCCGCAGGAGCAGGCTGCTGCTCAGGGCGAGCCAGTTTCTGAGGAAGGAACCCCAAACAATGGTTGAGTGGTTTGTGTGGGTCCAAGTGATCATTGCGGTTCTCGCTGGAACCGCTGCCATTGTGGCCGGGTTTGCCCGCGTGACTCCCAATGACTATTCCTTGGGAGCAACGCTTCTCGTTGAAGCCTTGCTGATCGTGCAATTGGTGATGGCGGTTGTGTCCCCATTCTTCGGCAACGTGGCCACTGGCAGCGCGCTGGAGTTTTGGATCTACCTTGTGTCGGCCATCCTGATTCCGCCCGCCGCGGTCATGTGGGGTCTTATCGAGCGCAACCGCTGGAGCACCGTCATCTTGGGCGTCGCCTGTTTGTCAATTGCAGTGATGGTCTATCGCATGAGCCAGATCTGGTTTGTGCAATTGGCGTAGCCAAGAGCGCCTAAAGTTGAGAGAGATGACTAGAACAAGCACTTCAACTGCCTCGGGCATTGGCCGGGTACTTATTGCCGTCTATGCGGTGATGGCATTGGGCGCTACCGCGCGTTCGCTTTTTCAGATCGCGACCAAATTTGACGAGGCACCCGTTGCCTACCTTCTCTCGGCTGTTGCGGGGCTCGTCTACATCGTTGCGACCGTCGCTCTCATTCGTTCGAGTCACGCGTGGTACCGAGTTGCTGTGGTCGCGATCGTATTTGAGCTTGTGGGCGTAATTACTGTAGGTACGCTCAGCCTTGTGGATGCCGTGCTCTTTCCCGCAGACACTGTGTGGTCAGCGTTTGGCGCTGGCTACCTCTTCGTGCCTCTAGCGCTTCCCGTGCTCGGCCTGATCTGGCTGTACCGGGTTCGCAAAGGTCAGGAGCGTCGCTGACATGGATCTGTTCGAGTCTCTTGATGCTGTTCCCGAATCGTATGGCCCCGTCGCCGTGACGATTGGTAAATTTGATGGCGTCCATAGCGGCCACCGCGCGGTTCTCGCGCGCCTCCGTGACGTTGCCGCTGAGCGCGGCCTGCGTTCGGTCGTGGTCACCTTCGACCGCAATCCGATGAGTCTTTTGAACCCTGCCGCCTGCCCGCAGCCCTTGCTCAGCAAGGAGCAGAAACTTGAACGCCTGGCAACGACCGAAGTCGACGCCACTCTCGTTCTGACCTTTGATCGAGCCTTGAGCGAGGTGTCGGCCGAAGATTTCGTTTCCACTGTGCTGGCAGAAACGCTCGATACCAAGGTCGTTCTCGTGGGGGCAGACTTCCGCTTCGGTGCGGGCGGTGCTGGCGATGTTGCGTTGCTCCGTGAGTTGGGAGAACTCCACGGTTTTGAGGTCGTAGTGATAGACGACATCGCGTTCGACGAGGGGCGACGCGTCTCGTCTACTTTTGTGCGCGAGCTGCTCACCGAGGGTCGAGTAGCGGAGGCGGGTCAATTGCTCACCGCGGCTCATTCTGTGCGCGGAGTCGTAGTGCTTGGCCAACAGCGCGGGCGCGAGCTCGGGTATCCGACCGCCAACCTTGATCGCAATTTGGAAGGCTTCATTCCCGCCGATGGCGTGTATGCGGCCTGGCTCGTGATTGATGGGGTTCGTTTCGCCGCTGCGGTCTCGATCGGTAACAACCCCACTTTTGATGGCGTGCCCGAAAAGCAAGTGGAAGCGCACGCTCTCGACCAAGATTTCGATATTTACGGCAAACGGGTAGAGATCGAATTCGTCGCGTACGTGCGGGGCATGGTCAAATACACGACTGTTGATGCGCTCATCGACCAGATGTGCCTCGATGAGGTCGCCGTTCGAGAAATATTAGGCGTTGCCGCGAAAGGCACCGCCAACAGTTAGTACGTGAAGCATTTCACAACGCTTGCTGCTGCGAAGCAACTGGTGCGTCACCACGTAGACTCGTGCGAATGAGTACTCCCACGCCCGCCCTGTGGCGGGGGCGCATTATTGCGCTTGCCGGCATCTTCTTCATCGCGCTTAACGTGCGTACAGCCGTTGCCGCGATTTCCCCGATTGTCGGCGTCATCGAGAACGATATTCCGATCTCTAGCTTGGGGTTGGGGTTTCTGGGAATGCTGCCGCCCATTGCCTTCGCCATCGCGGGTATCGCTGCTCCGGCGCTCGCTCGGTCACGTGGTCTCGATGCGAGTTTGTTGATCGCTTCTGCAGCGATGGTCTCTGGTTCGGCGCTGCGAGCAGTGAGCGACAGTTACCTGCTCCTCGCGCTCGGCAGCCTCATCGCGCTCGCGGGAATGGGATTAGGAAACGTTCTGCTTCCGCCCGCCGTGAAGAAGTACTTTCCCGATCGGCTTGCGACAGTTACCGGTGGCTATGTGGTGCTCATTTCTTTGGGGGCAGCCACGCCGGCGCTGTTTGCCGCCCCGGTAGCGGAAGTCGCCGGATGGCGCGTCTCTGTTGCTGTGTGGGCTGTGCTTGCCCTCACTGCTTTTACTCCGTGGCTTGTTCTGACTCTTCGAAGTCGCCGTGCAAAGCGCACCGCGGCCCTCGACGCGAGTGTCGTTCCCGTGGTGTCCGGCATTTCGGTATGGGTGGTGGCAAAGTCACGCACGGCCTGGGCAATCACGATCGCCTTCGCTGTCTCGTCGATTGGCTTTTATTCGTTCTTTGCCTGGCTGCCCGAGATTCTTATCGAATCAGCAGGGTTCACTGCTGTGGAGGCGGGAGCGATGCTGTCACTCTTTGGACTCATCGGAATTCCGCTGGGGATCGTGAGCCCAATTCTCGCGGACCGTGTCTCGAATATTGGCGCGGTTATGGCAGGCGGAGTTCTGGCGGGAGCGCTAGGTTACCTAGGGCTTGCCTTTGTTCCCACGACGCTCACCGGAGTATCGGTGGTGCTTGTGGGGCTGGGCACCGTCTTGTTCCCGCTGTGTCTCGTTCTCATCAACTTGCGTACACGGAGTCATCAGGGCTCAGCGGCTCTGAGCGGTTTCGTTCAGAGCGTTGCCTATACCGTTGCCGCGCTTGGCCCCTTCGCCGTGGCACTCGTGCGCGATTTGAGTGGCGGGTGGTTCTGGCCGCTCATGTTCTTGCTCATCTCAAGCCTTCTCGCGCTGATCAGCGCGGTCATGCTGGCGCGCCCGAGTTTTGTCGAAGATGAGTTGGGCATAGCGGTGTCTTCGCTCGACGATTAGCCAACACCAAGGTGCTCGCCGAGGGGCGTTCAGGATGCCGGCCGTAGCGCAGCATCCTGAGCATCGCTCCTACTGGGCGAGGGCTGAAGTGCTCAATCGCTCGGGGTGATGCACGAGAGCAGCGGCACCGATGAGCGGACCGTCGCTCGAGAGCCCTGACTCGACAACTCGCACCTTAGTGATGAACGGAAACGGTGCGCGGTCAGTAATGGCTTCGGCGACGAGGTCGATGTAGTCCGCGGCCACATGCGAGAAGCCTCCACCGATGGCCACGAGTTCAAGGTCGACGAGTGCGGTCGCCGACGCAATGCCGTGGCCGACAGCACGAGCTGAGCGACGAACGGCGCTGATTGCGATCTCGTTTCCTGCGGCGTAGTCGGCGGCCAGCTCTTCTCCCGTCGAGCCGGTCCAACCCTGAGATTGCGCCCACTCGACGGTCTTGGGGCCGGAAGCGACAGCTTCGACGCAGCCCGTTCCGCCACAACCGCAAAGGACCGTCTCGCCACCGACCTCAACGTGGCCGAAGTGGCCTCCGTTTCCGGTAGGTCCGTCGATAAGTTGATTGTCGAGGATAAGCCCGCCGCCAACTCCCGTTGATACAACCATTCCCATGAAGTACTTCACTCCTTGGGCGGCACCGATCCAGTGTTCGGCGAGAGCGATGCAGTTGCCATCGCCACGGAGAGCGACAGAAGTGCCCGGAAGCTCCGCTTCTACGAGAGCACGCACGCCGAAGTCGCGCCAGGCCGGCAGGTTGAGGGGCGACACTTCGCCGCGGGAGACAGAGATGGGTCCCGCGCTTCCGATGCCGGCGCCGAGTAGCTCGGCGCCAGCGGGAAGGGCAGCGGCCGATTGCTGCACGACCGAGCGAACACTCTCGGCGAGTTGCTCGCTCGATGCCGCACGGCCAGTGGGGGCACGGAAGCGGCTCGTCGCGAGAACGACACCGTTCGGGTCGACGAGGGCGGCCTCGACTTTGGTTCCGCCAATATCGATGGCGAGGGCATAGCGATTTGATGTGGTGGTGGTCACGGCATCCACCTTATTGGGTCTTGAGAGCGGGCGGTGCGCACGTGACGCCGTTCGTGTGGCGTTCAGGTTGGGGGAGTTGGCTGCACATGTGCGCACGTTACGAAGTAGGTAGCTGCTCATCTGAGCGAGTGCTCCAGCATATGTTGCAGGGCGACACGCGAGACTCTATCGTTGAAGACAGGAGGCAGCAGTGGATGAATCAACCGAACTCTTAGCGGTGCGCGTTGCCGAGCTCTACTACGAAGAGAACAAGACTCAAGATGAGGTTGGCGCTCTTCTCGGTATTACTCGCTGGAAAGTGGGGCGATTGCTCACTCGAGCGCGCGAGGCTGGAATTGTGCGCATTGAGATCATCCACCCCCGTGCCCGTCGACTGGATGTTGAGCGTCAATTGCGCGACCGCTTCGGACTCAAAGACGCTGTCGTTGTTCCGCTCCCCACGGATGACGAAGAGGTTAGCCCTCGCGTAGCTCAGGCGGCGGCCGATTATCTCGCCGCTGTACGCCCCGTCCCTCGCACTCTCGGAGTGAGCTGGGGACGCACTCTCGATGAGGTTGCCCGCCTACTTGCTCCCGGCTGGACGGTTGGAGTGCAAGTCGTGCAGATCAACGGCGGTGTGAGCCTCAATAGCAAACAGGGAACCGCGGCCCAGACCGCTGTCACGATCGCTCAAAAGGGCCACGGCCAAGCCACGTTGCTGCCCATCCCCGCCATTCTGGAACAGGTCGAAACGAAGCGCGCGGTTGAGCGTGACCGCTCTGTCGCAAGCGTTCGAGCGTTGGGTGCTTCAGCATCCGCTTATTTGTACAGCGCTGGTGTTGCCGGTGCTAGTTCGGTTCACGTCGATAGCGGTTATCTCAGCGAGAGCGATGTTGATGTTCTCGTTTCGCAGGGAGCCGTGGGCGATGTGGTCGGTCGCTACATCAATAGCGAAGGCAAGATCGTTGACTCCGCTCTCGATGAGCGCACGGTCGGTATCGGTCTTGACGAACTCCGTGCTGCTGAGCACGCAATTTTTGTCGTCGCTGGCGACGCTAAACATGACGTCGCGCGCGCCGTCGTTACGAGTGGGCTGTGTTCCGTCATCGTCACCGATGAGGCCACTGCTCACGCCCTTCTGGAGGAAACCACATGACAATCGAACAGGCCATCGCGCTCGCTCCTGCTGAGCGCGCGGTCAACCTCATTGGCTCAGATCTGACCGAGAAGTCGCTCAAGCTCCATCTCGAGGGTCTTGCCGGCGTCGACGCTGTCGGGCTCGAGCAGCGTGCTGCGGGTTTGGGCACACGCTCGATCAAGACAACGTCGAAGGCCTGGGCCCTCGACACCATCATCAAGCTCATTGACCTGACGACGCTGGAGGGGGCAGACACTCCGGGCAAAGTTCGCTCTCTCGCGGCCAAAGCCATGCTGCCTGACCCTTCGGATGCCTCGACCCCGCAGGTCGCAGCGGTGTGCGTTTACGGCGACATGGTTCCCTACGCAGCTGAGGGCCTTGGCTCTTCGTGGTCGAACGGTTCGGACAACGGAATTAACGTTGCCGCCGTGGCAACCGCGTTCCCGAGCGGACGCTCCTCGTTGCCGATCAAGATCATGGACACCAAAGAAGCAGTCGCTAACGGCGCAGACGAAATCGACATGGTTATTGACCGTGGGGCCTTCCTCTCCGGCAAGTACGGTGTTGTCTTCGACCAGATCGTCGCAGTCAAGGAGGCGTGCCGCCGCGATAACGGCACCTACGCTCACCTCAAGGTGATCCTCGAGACCGGCGAACTCAATACCTACGACAACGTGCGCAAAGCATCGTGGCTCTCGATCCTGGCCGGCGGAGACTTCATCAAGACGTCGACCGGCAAGGTTTCGCCCGCAGCGACGCTGCCCGTCACGCTGCTCATGCTTGAGGTTGTGCGCGATTGGCACTTGCTGACCGGCGAGAAGATCGGCGTCAAGCCTGCTGGCGGCATCCGAAGCTCGAAAGATGCCATCAAGTATCTCGTGACTGTTGCGGAGACGGTCGGCGAGGAGTGGCTGCAGCCGCACTTGTTCCGTTTCGGCGCATCCAGTCTTCTCAATGACGTGCTCTTGCAGCGTCAGAAGCTCACCACCGGCCACTACTCCGGCCCCGACTACGTCACGATTGACTAAGGCACCCCATGACTGAGAACGACAAAGCACTGAGCGCGAAGGCCCCGAGCTTTCTTGACTACGCTCCCGCCCCCGAATCGACATCGGTTCTGCACCTGAAGAAGCACTACGGTCTCTTTATTGACGGTGAATTTGTGGATGGCCGCGGCGACGCGTTCACGACGATTTCTCCGGCAACCGAGAAGGAAATCGCGTCGATCTCCAATGCCAACAACGCTGATGTGGATGCCGCTGTCGCCGCAGCTCGCAAAGCATACGATCGCACGTGGTCGAAGCTGTCGGGCGCCCACCGAGGTAAATACCTCTTCCGCATCGCGCGCCTCGTGCAGGAGCGAGCCCGCGAGCTTGCTGTTGCCGAGAGTCTCGACAACGGAAAGCCAATCAAGGAGAGCCGTGACGTTGACGTACCTCTCGTTGCTGCTTGGTTCTTCTACTACGCCGGTTGGGCCGACAAGCTCGACTATGCAGGCCTCGGCCCGAACCCGCAGTCGCTCGGCGTTGCCGCTCAGGTAATCCCGTGGAACTTCCCGCTGCTCATGCTCGCGTGGAAGATCGCTCCGGCGCTCGCGGCAGGAAACACTGTCGTGATCAAGCCAGCGGAGACAACACCGTTGAGCGCAATGATTTTCGCCGAGATCCTGCAGCAGGCCGACCTGCCCAAGGGTGTCGTTAACATCGTTACTGGCGCGGGAGACACGGGCAACGCGCTCGTCAATCACCCCGACGTCAACAAGGTTGCCTTTACCGGGTCGACCGGTGTCGGCCGTGCGATCGCCAAATCGGTAGCCGGAACGGGCAAGAAAGTTACTCTCGAACTCGGTGGCAAGGCCGCCAACATCGTCTTTGACGACGCCCCCATGGATCAAGCCATTGAGGGCATCGTCAACGGCATCTTCTTCAACCAGGGGCACGTCTGCTGTGCAGGTTCGCGCCTACTGGTTCAAGAGAACGTCCACGACGAGGTCGTCGATCGTCTCAAGGCGCGACTCTCTACGTTGCGCATGGGAGACCCGCTCGACAAGAACACCGATATCGGTGCGATCAACTCCAAGGCTCAGCTCGACCGCATCCGTGAACTCAGCAATGTCGGTGAAGCCGAGGGTGCCGAGCGCTGGACTGCCGACTGCGCCATCCCCGAAAACGGGTTCTGGTTCGCCCCCACGATCTTCACGAACGTGTCGACCTCGAGTCGCATCGCTCGCGAAGAGGTCTTTGGTCCCGTGCTGAGCGTGCTCACGTTCCGTACTCCGGCAGAAGCTATCGCCAAGGCCAACAACACCCCCTATGGGCTGTCTGCGGGCATCTGGAGCGAGAAGGGCTCACGAGTCTTGGCCGTCGCCGACAAGCTGCGCGCTGGTGTCATCTGGGCCAACACGTTCAATCGTTTCGATCCTGCGTCGCCGTTCGGCGGCTACAAGGAGAGCGGCTACGGCCGCGAGGGTGGCCGTCACGGACTGGCCGCTTACCTAGAATCCGCTGGATGGGCCGCGCCCGCCGTCACGAAAGGTGGCAAGAAATGACCCGTCTCACGGTTCCTAAGACCTACAAGCTCTACATCGGTGGCAAGTTTCCGCGCAGCGAAAGCGGCCGCACCTATGAAGTGACCACTAAGAAGGGCGCGTTCCTCGCGAATGCCTCGCTGGCTAGTCGCAAGGATGCGCGGGATGCTGTCGTTGCTGCCCGCGCGGCCGTCAGCGGCTGGTCGGGGGCCACGGGCTACAACCGCGGCCAAGTCTTGTACCGCATTGCGGAACTCTTGGAGGGTCGTCGCGAGCAGTTCGTCGATGAGCTGATGGCGACCGAGTCGCTGTCGAAGTCGGCGGCGACCACTCAGGTGGACACCGCAATTGATGCGTGGGTCTGGTACGCCGGTTGGGCTGACAAATACGTCCAGGTAGCGGGAAACGGCAACCCGGTTTCCGGCCCGTACTTCAATCTGTCGACACCCGAGCCCAGCGGCGTCATTGCGATCATCGCTCCGCAGGATTCCTCGTCGCTGCTCGGCCTCGTGAGTGTTATCGCTCCAGCTCTCGTCAGCGGAAACACTGTCGTTGTCGTTGCTCACCAGAGCGCACCGCTCAGCGCGATCAGCCTCTCCGAGGTTCTCGCAACGAGTGATGTTCCCGGTGGCGTCGTCAACATTCTCACGGGCTCGCCCGCTGAGATTGCACCGTGGCTTGCCAGCCATGCGGATGTCAATGGTCTCGATCTCGCAGGAGCCGAAGAGCTTGAGTGGGTTGACCTTCAGATCGCCGCGGCTGACACTCTCAAGCGCGTCATGGGACCGGTCACGGGAGTTCCTGCGCCATCCGTCGAACGCATTGTTCAGTGGACCGAAACGAAGACTGTCTGGCACACGAAGTCTCTTATCTAGCAGGAAATGTGGTGCGTGGGTTGCGCAGTGCCGGTATCGAGATAACTGTGCGCTGCCTCCCAGCAGCACTGCCTAATGTTGGCGCATGCGCGTACTTGTCACTGGAGCAACTGGATATCTCGGCGGCCGATTGGTCCCTCGACTGATCGACGCTGGGTATAGCGTGCGCGTTCTTGTGCGCAACCCGCGAAAGCTACGCGACGTTCCGTGGCGTGACGATGTCGAAGTCGCTGTCGGTGACTTGACGGATGCGAGCACTCTCGTTGATGCCGTGGAGGGCATGGATGCGCTCTATTACCTCGTTCACGCGATGGGCGCTGCCGGGGACTTCGAGAAGACGGAAAAGCTCTCGGCGAGAAACGTTGCGAGCGCCGCGAAGAAGGCGGGAGTTTCTCGCATCGTTTACCTCGGTGGCTTGCACCCCGAGGGCGAGATCTCGCAACTCAGTCGTCACTTGCGCAGCAGAGCAGAAGTCGGCAATATCCTGCTCAAGTCTGGCGTTCCGACGATCGCCTTCAACGCGGGTGTCGTTATTGGTTCTGGTTCAGCGTCGTTCGAGATGATCCGTCATTTGACTGAAGTGTTGCCCTATATGCCCGCGCCCAAGTGGGTGCGCAACTTCATTCAGCCGATCGCCGTGCGTGACGTTCTCTACTACTTGGTCTCTGCGCTTGAGCTACCCGATGATCTCAATCGAAGCTTCGACATCGGCGGGCCGGATGTTCTGCGTTACGGCCAAATGATGAACGGTTACGCCCTCGAAGCGGGCCTGCACCAGCGCCCCATCGCGTCATTGCCGGTGCTGACTCCCTGGCTCGCATCGCAGTGGGTCAACTTGGTCACTCCGATTCCGCGGCTCCTTGCCGTGCCGATCATCGAGTCACTGCAATTCGACTGTGTCGTGCGCGATGAATCGGTTTCTGACTTTATTCCTGAGCCAGAGGGCGGACTCACCAGCTACCGCGCCTCGGTGCGGTTGGCGCTCGTGAAAATGAGCGATGGTGAGGTGGAGACGAGTTGGCAAGATGCGACTGTCGTCGGAGCACCAAGCGACCCGATTCCTAGCGACCCCGAGTGGACGGGGCACACCGTCTACACCGACCTGCGGGAGCGTAAAACCTCAGCATCCGCGGATGCGTTGTGGGCGGTCGTAGAGGGTATCGGTGGCGAGAACGGCTGGTATTCCTTCCCGCTGGCATGGGCTCTGCGGGGCTGGCTCGACAAGCTCGTCGGTGGGGTCGGGCTGCGACGAGGCCGGCGGCATCCGACCACGCTGAATACGGGAGACGCGCTGGATTTCTGGCGAGTTGAAAGTATTGAGCGCGGCCACAGTCTTCGCTTGCGTGCGGAAATGAAGCTGCCAGGGCGGGCGTGGCTTGAGCTTTCCGTTGAGGATCGCGGTGAGGCGGGGTCGCTCTATCGTCAGCGCGCCGTGTTCTTTCCGAGCGGGCTCGGTGGGCGACTGTATTGGGCCGCAATTCTGCCCTTCCATGGCGTGATCTTTAGCGGCATGGTTAATCGCATCGTGGCAGCGGGAGAATCAGATTCCAAACTCTAATGCGCCCACTCGTGCTCGGAATACGTTACTTTTGACTAATGTCAGGAATCGTCGTAGTTGGTAGCGCAAATATTGATCAGGTCTTTCGAGTAGATCGCATCCCGTCACCGGGCGAGACTGTGCTCTCGCGCGGTCTCCACACTGCTCTCGGCGGTAAAGGACAAAACCAGGCTGTCGCCGCTGCTCGAGCGGGAGTCTCCACAGCGTTTGTCGGTGCTGTCGGCGATGACAGCTTTGGCGAGATGGTGCGCTCGGGTCTCGCAACCGACTCGATCGACGTGAGCCGCCTCAAAACGACGGACAAGCCGACCGGAACCGCTCTTATCGCTGTTGATGACACGGGAGAGAACACGATCATCGTCGAGGCTGGCGCGAACACTGACGTCGCCAACCTCACGGCTGATGACTCTGCGGCAATTAGCGCCGCATCCGCTCTCGTCATGCAACTCGAGATTCCGCTGGGTACGGTGATCGAGGCAGCGCGGATCGCTCGTGCCGTAGGCACGAAGGTGATTTTGAACGCGGCGCCCATCCAGACTCTGCCGCAGGAACTTCTCGACAACCTAGACATTCTGATCGTCAACGAGCATGAAGCCGCAGAACTTGCGAGCGACAATCAGCTTTCTCCCGAACTCGAAGGCATCGGAGAACGCTTGCTCGCTCTCGTGTCGACCGTCATCGTGACGCTTGGCTCGAAGGGGGCGGCACTGCACCGCGTCGGTTCTGAGCCCGTAATCGTTCCGGCGCATCACGTGACTGCGGTTGACGCTACAGGCGCAGGTGATACCTTCTGCGGCGCGTTTGCTGCGGGAGTGGTTGAAGGCATGATGTTGGATGATGCTCTACGCTTTGCGGGAGCTGCGGCATCCATTTCAGTTGAGAATCACGGCGCGGTGCCGTCGATCCCGCATCGTGAAGCGATTGAGACACGTTTAAAATAGTTCGCCAATTAGATAACGGATTGGTAACAGACTCGCTATAGTGGGGTCACCGCGAACACGCGGCAACCCGACACAAGGATGGCGAGTCAATGACGACATCGCAGAACCTGGCGAACCCGAAACATCATCTCCGCGCGCGGCGAGCAGCCCTCGCCGTCACAATCGTCACTGCGATCACGCTTGCTCTTGTGCTCAACGCCAACGTCATTCGCGTGCATGCGGTCGGGGCCTTTACGTCACTCAAGGCGCCCGGCGAGGCCGCGTTTGTAGCCGGTCACCGTGGAGACGCAACGGTGGCCCCCGAGAACACTCTCGAGGCGCTGACTCTCGCCCTCGATAGCGCGGCAGACTATGTCGAAACTGACGTGCAGCTTACGGCGGATGGGGTGCCTGTCCTCATGCACGATTGGACTGTTGACCGCACCACAAATGGCACGGGGCCGGTGTGGACCTACACCTATGAAGAGCTCTCGGCGCTCGATGCAGGCTCCTGGTTCGGCGATGACTTTGCCGGGGCAACAGTGCCGAGCCTCGAACAGTTTCTCAATGTTCTTCGCTGGTCAACGAAGAATGCGATCCTCGAGCTCAAGGGCTCCTGGACCGATGAGCACGTGGCGCTCGTCGCCGACCTGATAGCGCGCAATGGAGTTGCTAATCATGTGATTCTCGGCAGCTTCGACATCATGACTCTTCAAGCGGTGCAGCGGGTGAGCCCCGAATTGCCCGGGATGCTGATCGTGCGAGACATCGTCGGCGATCCCGCTCAGCTTGCCGCAGCGGCCGGCGCGGTGGCACTCGTGACGAGCAAGAAAGCCATTATGCGCAATCCTGAACTCGTTCAGCAGGTCCACGATGCCGGTTTGGGCATCTTGATCTACACACTCAATGATTCAGATACCTGGTCGGATGCCGTGGCCTTAGGCGTAGACGGAATCGTCACCGACCGGCCTGCCGAGCTCGGCACCTGGATTGCGAAAGAAGTGAGCGACCGCGGCACGCTGCCCTTCGCCCCGCAACACGCGTTCGGAGAGTAGAGCAGAAATCGCCTTGTGCTCGCGACGACGCAGTTCTGCGACGTGCTCGTCTCGCACGCGGGCTAAACCGCTACAGCGACGCTATGAGAGTGCGATAGAACGCGATTCCGTCGACGTAGCTGCTCACGAGCATCCGCTCATTGCGGGCGTGCAGAGTGTCGCGAACTTCGCGCGCCATGGCAAACGGGGTGAAGCGGTAAACGCCGTTGCTGATGCGGGTGAAATGGCGGCTGTCAGTCGCGCCGTTCTGAACGTACGGCGTCACAATCGTGCCGGGAAAACTCTTTTCGATTGTTGACCGCAGTAGCTCCCACGCCAGGCCCGTCGTGGCAGACACCGGAGACGGCTCACCGGGGGAGTCGACCGAAATGCGAACGCGCTTGTCGTTGATGGTGCGCGTCACGTGCGCGAGAGTCTTCTCCAAGCTTGAGTTCACGGCGATACGCACGTTGATGACGGCACTCACCCGCTCCGGCAGCGCGTTGACGGCGTGGCCACCTTCGAGAATCGTCACCGCTTGAGTGGTGCGCACCATCGCGGCAAGTTCATCACTCTTGCGCACCAAGATGGGCACGAGCAGGGGTTTAGTCCACGCCACATTGCGGAGCAAAAATCCCGTGACGCCCGTCGCGTGTTCGCCAAGCAGGCGCATGAGATCTGCTCCGGTCTCGGTCAGCTGCGACGGGAACGGTCGAGAATTGAGCCGCACGAGAGCCTGCGAAAGGCGTACCGCTGCAGAAATCTTAGGGGGAGTGGAAGCATGCCCGCCCGACTGGTCAACAGTCAATCGCAGGGTCGCTGCGCCTTTCTCGGCGACACCAACGACGGCCATCGGAGCATCCACTTGATCGAAGACATCGTCGACGATTGCGCCGCCCTCATCAAGCACCAGAGTGGGCTTCACGCCGCGGCTCTCCAGCAGATCGACAATTGCAGAGGCGCCAGTTCCGTGCGTTTCTTCGTCGTGGCCAAAGCACAAATAGATGTCTTGAGCGGGAACGAGCCCCGCCTCAAGTTGTGCCTCAACTGCCTCAAGAATCGCGACAACCGACCCCTTGTCGTCCAAGGTTCCTCGGCCCCAGACGAGTTGTTCTTCGTCTTTGCCGCTCAGTTCCGCCGCGAAGGGCGGCCTCTTCCACCCTTCATCGGTCGCCGCAACGACGTCATAGTGGCCCATGAGCACGGCAGGTTCCGTTGATGCTCGACCACGCCACCGAAACAGCAGCGAATAGTCCAACACCGTTTCACGCTCAAGTCGGCTGTGGCACAGTGGATACAGCTTGCGCAAGGTGTGGATGAAGCGGTCGAACTCAGCCCACTGGGTCGTGGAAGAATCCACTCGGGAAATCGTCGGGATTCGAACGAGCTCTTGCAGATGTTCGACAGCCAAAGCACTCTTCATACCTCGACTCTAGCGAGCACCGCGCGGCGCTCGCTCATAGCCTCGAGGAACGGAAACGGAGACACCATGACAAACACAGCGCAGCGACGCCCTCGAGCGAGATCAGGCGTGAGGCTTGTGGCGCGGCTTGTGGGGGCGATCGCGGTGGTCGTGGCGCTCGGCGCAGCACCTCTCGCGGCGACGGCGGCCGAGCATCCTGTGGGTCTCACTAGCGAACGCCAGGCGGCGACAAGCATCGTTCCGCAGAACCTTGATGACTTTGTCTTTGACAGTTACGACGCCGAGTTTTTTCTCGATCGAGACGACGAGGGCCACTCGACACTCCTGACCGTAGAGAGCTTCGTTGCTGTCTTTCCTCCCCAGCAAAACCGGGGAATGCGCAGAGCGATTCCCGACTCATACAAGGGAGAGCCGGTTGATATTCGAGACATTTCTGTCACGGATGAAACGGGCCAGCCGCGCGATTTCGACGTTGAGTACGACGAGGGCTTCGCCCTGATCACGAGCGCGTCAGACTCATTTGTGGAAGGGGCGCAAACCTATGTGTTCACCTACACGCGATCAAATGTGACGCGGTTCGCTGCTGACACAGAGGCCGACGAGTTCTATTGGGACACCGTCGGCACAGGATGGAAGCAGCCGTTCGGCTCGGTCACCGCCACCGTCCACTTGGGAGAAGGGCTCAGCGACGCCGTGAAGGCTGCGCCCGATTGCTATGTGGGCGCGGAGGGGTCAACGGAGACGTGCGAGATCACTGAGCGTGATGCTGACACGTTCGTTGCCAGTAGCCAGTCGCTTGGGCCCGGTGAGAACGTGACCGTAGCGTTCGGATTCGATCCCGGCACTTTCATCGCTCGCGACAGCTCCTATTTCGGTTCCGCAGCAGGATATTGGCAACCGCTTGGCCTTATCGGCGCAATCGGAGCACTCATCTGGGCGTTCATTATTCGACGAAGTGCGCTTGCGGATGCCGCAGGCAGGCCGACCATCATTGCCGAATACGCGCCGCCCCGTGACACCCCCGTTGTCATATCGGCCCTCGTCATCAAGAAGGGCGCCAAAGCGATTGCCGCGCAGATTCTGGACTTCGCTGTGCGCGGCAAGCTTCGTATCCTTGAACAAGAATCGTCGGGAGTGTTTTCCTCAGGTACCAGCTATCGACTTGAACTGGTCGATCCCACGGGAGTTGACGGCCATCAGCTGACGATTCTGCGAGCTCTATTCGGCAAGTCGCTGCAGCATGGCGCGATTCGCGATATGAAAAAGGCAGACGCCAAGCTCAGCCAGAAGCTTTACAAGCTCATAGCGAAAGAGCGCTCCGGGCTCACGAGTGCCGGATACCGTCGCAAAGTTCGAGGAACTGCCTATCTGCCGCTCATGGTCTCAGCCATTGCCGTCGCCCTTTCGATTTTCTTGGGCATTGCCCTATTCTCGGGCTCCTACGGGGGTGCGATTCCCTTTCTCATCATCGTCGCGACGGTAATAGCGGCAGTGATCACCGTGGGACTACTTTCGCGATCACCGCTCACGGCTCAGGGCGCTGAGCTGCGCGATCACTTGGAGGGACTCGAGTTGTACATCCGGCTGGCAGAGGCCGATCGACTGCGAATGCTGCAGAGCCCAGAAGGGGCACTGCGAGAGCGAAACGACACGACGGGAGAAGTGGACGTTCTCAAGGTTTATGAGAAGCTCCTGCCGTATGCCGTTCTGTTCGGACTCGAAAAAGAGTGGTCGACAGAGCTCAGCCGCTACTACACGGAAAGCTCGCCTGACTGGTATCACGGTGCAGCTGGATTTAACGCTGTGCTTTTCGCCTCGAGCATCTGGACGTTTTCTGCATCGGTGGCGAGCTCATACTCGGGTAGTTCGTCCAGCAGCTCGAGCGGAGGTTCCGGCGGCGGTGGATTCTCGGGCGGCGGTGGAGGCGGCGGCGGAGGCGGCGGGGTTTAGTCTCCCTGCTGATGAGGCGAAGCGGCGAGGCGAAGCGGGCTGCGGCGCCGCACGCTGAGCCGTTGTCCACGAGTGTGAACCCGCGCTCCGACTGGCGGGTATATTCGAGAGCGTGAGTGCAACGTATCCGAATCGTCCCCGACGCGTTGCGTTGCCCGCCGCTATTCTCGCGGCCCTCGTGCTTCTGGTCGGTGCTGGAATCATCGGCACCGAGATTTTCACGATCGTGCGTTACGTCGTTAGCATCCTCGCCCTCATTTGTGTTGTTTTGGTCTGGCAGGCGCGCCAATGGTGGTGGGCGATCGGTCTCATTCCGATTGCGATTCTCTGGAATCCGGTGGTGCCCATCGTGATCGAAGAGACTCAACTCTTCGCCGGATTGCACTACACGGCGGCCCTCGTCTTCATCGCGGTAGGCATTGGCGCGCGCGTCACCGACGCAACAAGTCGAGGTTAATTCGCCCCAATCGCGCACTCGCGGCCATTTCTGCGTACACTAGATAACGCATCCCTTGAGACCACCAATCGCATCGCAGTTGGGTCTGGCTCACTCGAGTGGAAGTTGTCGCTCAATTGAAGTTCCCTTCGTGGCAGCATCTACTCGTTCTACGTCTCTGAGTCGTCGTACCCACAACTGAGCCGCTTGCCTAGCGCCAGGAGAATAATTGACCAACTCGTCAAAGACCGAGTCCTCACAGCGCAACAAACGACCCAAGAATTCAGGTCAGCGCCAAGGTGGAACCCAGCGCCGACGCGCACGTCCTGGGGACGACACCGGTGTCATCCCCGTATTGGCTCGTGCAGCGCGCGAGGTCGAAACTGCCGTGCAAAAAGGACCGCTCAAGCCAACTAACCGCGCACGCTTTCAGGTCGCCGCACTGCTGCTGCGCGAAGAGCGTGCGCGAGTGAAGACAGATGCCACTCTCACGGAGTCTGAGCGTGCAAATGAACAAAAGCGGCTCGATGGTCTCGCGGGCATTCTGGCCAAGACTGCGGCTCGCGACACGAGCCTGCTGTCGATGTTGGGGGAGGCGGCCCCGATTACCCCGGCAGCTAAAGCGCTGCGTCGGGATCTCTTGCTCGCCGCGGGTGTTGAACTGAGCCCAGACGAACTCATCATCTCTGACGAGCCGAAGCCCGTCGACAAGCAAATTGAGAAGCAGGTCGTGCCGGCATCCGTTCGCCAGATGCAGATGGCTAATCCTTTCTTGGCACCAGACTTCAGCGCGATTGCGCCCAAGCCTGAACACAACAACCGTCTCGCCAACTGGGAACTCATTGAGCCTCTTTTCCGTGCTTTCGAGCACGGTTCCGGTGGCGGAGCGGCATCGATGGAGTTGCCCGAGGCAGAGTCATTGCGCACGCGCGGCGACCTTGAGCTTATGCGACACCAAGCGCGTTTCGTTGAAGTCGTGAAGAAGGGTCACCGCACCTTCTTGCTCGCTGATGAGCCGGGACTGGGTAAGACAGCTCAAGCCTTGATGGCTGCCGAGGCCTCGAACTCCTACCCATTGCTCGTTGTCGTGCCGAACGTCGTCAAGACCAACTGGGAACGTGAAGTGGAGCTGTGGACTCCTGGTCGCAGCGCCACAGTCGTGCACGGAGACGGTGACACCGTTGACGCCTTCAGCGATGTTGTCATTGTGAACTACGAAGTTCTCGACCGTCACGTCGGGTGGTTGGGGCGCTTCGGGTTCAAGGGCATGGTCGTCGACGAAGCGCATTTCATTAAGAACCTCAAATCTGAACGCTCGAAGCACGTGCTGAGTCTGTCGCTCAACATCCGTGCGACGTACCCCAAAGCGCTGTTGATGGCGCTTACGGGAACACCCCTAATCAACTCGATCGAAGATTTCCGGGCCATCTGGCAGTTCCTCGGCTGGATTGATGGTACTAAGCCTCTTGCGCCGCTCATGTCGAAGCTCGAAGAAACCGATCTGACCCCGGCCGACCCCGGCTTCTTCTCCGAGGCTCGCCGTGCCGTTATTGACATGGGAATCGTTCGCCGCAAGAAGGTCGACGTCGCCGCCGATATTCCCGCGCGTCGCATTGCTGATATCCCCGTCGAGCTCGACAACGACCTCGGTCGCTCGATTCGCGCTGCGGAGCAAGCTCTCACCGCTCGGCTCGTTGACCGGTTCACGCGCGTTCGCAAACTCAAGCCTGACGTTGCCGTCGACGATCTCATTCGTGTGGTCGCTCACGCCGAACTCGAAGAGTCGAAGAGCGCGACAACCGGCGAGAACGTCTTCACGATGGTGCGCCGGATTGGTCAAGCAAAAGCCACGCTTGCCGCGGACTACACCGCGCAACTCGCTCGCTCGGTTGGTAAGGTCGTGTTCTTCGCTAAACACATCGATGTCATGGATGCTGCAGAGGCTCACTTCGCGAAGGTCGGCCTCAAGTCCGTCTCCATTCGCGGTGACCAGAGCGCCAAAGCTCGCCAGAACGCCATTGACTCGTTCGCGAATGACCCTGAGGTCGCGGTCGTCGTGGCATCGCTGACTGCGGCCGGTGTTGGGCTCAACCTCCAAGCGGCATCCAACGTCGTTCTTGCTGAATTGAGCTGGACAAACGCGGAACAGACGCAGGCGATCGACCGCGTGCATCGCATCGGTCAAGAGCTGCCTGTTACGGCATGGCGAATCATCGCGGCGCACACGATTGACGCCCGCATCGCCGAACTCATCGATAGCAAGGCTGGCCTCGCTGCGCGAGCTCTTGACGGGTCTGATGACGCTGTTGTCGCGGAGGCGAACATCCAGCTGCAGGCGCTTTCTTCACTGCTGCGTGACGCGATCAAGGAATAGCTGTTTCGTTAAGAAATGGCTTTCTGGCCACAGCTTCTTCTGCGAGACGCTCGTCGAGCGCGCGTACACTTGAAGCGTGATCACAGTGCTTGTGTGTCGCGCCAAAAATCAACGGAGATGAGAAAAACAGTTGAGCAACGCCTCCTCGCAGAACACCGCTACCCGCATCGAATCCGATTCACTCGGTTCACTCGAGGTTCCTGTAGACGCCTATTGGGGAGTGCACACGCTTCGTGCGATGCAGAACTTTCCGATAACTCGTCGTGCTATCTCTGTATATCCCGATCTCGTTCGCGCGCTCGCTCACATTAAGCAAGCGGCTGCTCGAGCTAACGCAGAGCTGGGTGTTCTTGAATCGCGTAAAGCGAACGCTATTGACAAGGCCTGCCAAGAGATTCTCGACGGCGCTCTGCACGCAGAATTCTGTGTCGGCGTCATCCAGGGTGGAGCCGGCACGTCTACAAACATGAACGCGAACGAAGTGATCGCGAACCGGGCTCTGGAAATTTTGGGCCACAACAAGGGCGAATACTCGTTCTTGCATCCCATTGACGATGTAAACCGCAGTCAGAGCACAAACGATGTCTACCCCACGGCAATTAAGCTCGCGATGGTTTTCGGCGTTCATCGTCTCCTGGTCGAGCACCAGCTGCTGTCGGAGTCGTTCGGTGCCAAAGGACGCGAGTTCGTTAACATCCTCAAGATCGGCCGCACCCAGATGCAGGATGCCGTGCCGATGACGCTCGGACAGGAGTTCACGGGGTTCTCCCACACTCTTGAAGAAGATCATGCACGGCTCACTGAGGTGTTGCCGTTCATGAGTGAGATCAACATGGGTGCCACCGCAATCGGCACCGGAATCACCGCAGATCCGCGCTACGCGGAAGCCGTGCGTCGCCACCTCACCGAAGCGACGGGCATCGAGATGAAAACGGCGTTCGACCTCATTGAGGCTACGAGCGACGTGGGAATCTTTATGACCCTCAGCAGTGTGCTCAAGCGATCGGCCGTCAAGCTGTCCAAGATTTGTAATGACTTGAGATTGCTTTCGAGCGGACCGCAGGCAGGTATCGGTGAGATCAACTTGCCTCCCAAGCAGGCAGGGTCATCCATCATGCCGGGCAAGGTCAACCCGGTTATCCCTGAGGTTGTTAACCAAGTCGCCTTCAGCGTGATCGGTGCGGATGCCACAGTTACCGCGGCTGCTGAGGGCGGCCAATTGCAGCTGAACGCATTCGAACCCGTAATCGCTCACTCGATTCTTCAGTCGGTGGCGTGGATGACAAATGCGTGCCGCACGCTGCGGGAGAACTGCATCGACGGCATCACTGCCAATGAAGAACGGCTTGCAGCTCAGGTCGAGTCAAGCGTCGGCGTTGTTACTGCGCTCACGCCGTACATCGGTTACGCGGCGGCGGCGACTCTCGCCCACACGGCTCTCACTACGAACGCGTCGATTGCTCAGCTCGTTGTCTCTGCCGGGCTCATGAAGGAAGAGGACGTCGCACGAGTCCTCACTCCTGAACGTCTCAGCGGTGTGTCGCCCATGACAGCAGCGATTTCTCTTCCCTGGTTGGAAGACGAAGCCAAATAATCTGCGTTCACGCACACAAGAAACCCGGTTCCTCTCGTGAGAGGAACCGGGTTTCTTTTTCCCGTTAGCGGGTGGTGTTGGGTATGCGGCAGCTAGAGGGAAGCGGGCTTGTCTGGCTCGCCATCCTCGTCCTCGTCGTCCTCATCGTCGAGAGGAGCGAGTGCTTCGTCGCGTGCTTTGCCTGCTGTAGTGAAAGCGCGGTCGATGGCGTTCTCGCCTCGTTCGCGGAGCTCCGCTAGTTCCTTGTTGGCGTTCTCGCGAACATCTTCAGCGGTCTCAGCGACTCGCCCGACGGCGCCACGAGCAGTCGAGGAGGCACGGTCTGCCAGTTCTTTGGCTGACTCCTTTGCGGTACCTGCGAGTTCCTTAGCGGTCGTGCGAGCGGTCTCGGCAAACTCCCGAGTGTTCTCGGCGACATCCTTAGCTTTGTCGGCAACGAACCCCGGGGTAGCTTTCGCTACCGCTTCTGCTTTGTCGAGCAAGATGGGCCCTTGAGTTCGGGCGTAGTCTTCCACCGAAGTGCGCGCCTTCGTCACACGAGGGCTTTCCCACACGGCGGTGGCTTTGCCCTTCATCTGGTCGTAGCGTTCACGTCCGGCGCGCGCGCCAACGACGTAGCCCACAGCGATGCCGATACCGAGGATGAATAGTCTGGCGTTCATATCCCCAGCCTACGGCGACCTCGCGCTTCGCTCTACCTAGAGCGGTCGAGATCGCCATAAGTGCATGCACGCGTAGCTCCGCCACGGCGCCCAACGACGGGAGTAGTGGGTCAGAGCGCTTGCCGTGTGGGGGAGTCCCAACTCTCCGGCGCCTTGGCGCACGACCAGGTCACTGCTGAGCATAGTGTCGGGGTTGCCAAGCACTCGCATTGCCATGTATCCCGCCGTCCATGGACCGATTCCTGGCAGTGCCACCAGCTGTGCTGTGAATTCATCGACAGGCGTGGAGACATCGAGCTCCAGCTCGCCAGAGGCGATCGCTTCGGCAACACCCACAATGCTGGCTATTCGAGACCGGGGTCCACGCAGAACCTCGGCGCCGGATGCCGCGAGCACCGCCGCCGTCGGAAACAGCCCTCCGCTGCCCAGCTCAGCAACCACCCGAGCGTGCACGGTGCGTGCTGCAGCGACAGAAATCTGTTGACCGATGAGCGTGCGGAACAGGGTCTCCTCGGTGTCAACGCTGCCCGGCAGTCGCATCCCGGGCACTCGAGCGACTGATGCAGCCAGCGCAGGGTCGTTCGCCAGTGCGTGGTCGATCGCGAGCGAATCGGCGTCGAGGTCGAAGAGGCGGCGCACTCGGGCGACGAGAGGGGCGACATCCGAAATTGTGGCAAGCCGTGCGCTGCAGGTGACGCCCTGTTCGTTGAGTTCCATTCGCACATGTGCGATTCCTCCTGGCAAACGGATCGCGCGCTCTAGACTCGTAGCGGTGGCGGTCTCAATGCCGTCAACGGCGTGGTTGGCGAAAAAGGCCATGAGCCCAACGCCGTCAAATGGTGCCCGCGTCGGCAGCCGCAGCGTCAGTGCCGAAGGCTGCTCTGGAGTGGAGAGTGGGTGTGCTGCGGCACCTCGGCGGGCAAGCGTCCGTAATTGGCTCGGTGTGGTCTCGTAGACCGTCTGAATGGTGTCGTTGAACTGGCGGATGCTCGAGAAACCTGAAGCAAATGCGACATCCGAGATGCTGAGCTCTGTTGCACCAAGAAGAGTGCGAGCCGCTTGAGCGCGGTGAGCGCGGGCCAGCGCGAGCGGCCCAGCGCCGAGCTCAGCCGTGAGCACGCGAGTCACGTGCCGGCTGGTGTAGCCGAGTCGGCTCGAGAGCCCAGCTACCCCGTCGCGCTCGACGACTCCGTCGGCGATGAGGCGCATGGCGCGCGACGCAAGGTCGTCGTTGAGGTTCCAATCGGGGGACCCGGGTACGGCATCCGGTTGGCACCGTTTGCACGCGCGCAGTCCTGCTTCGTGCGCAGCGGCAGCGGTGCGGTAGAAACGAACATTGCGTGGCTTCGGGGCGACGGCGGGGCAGCTGGGGCGACAATAGATTCCGGTGGAGTGCACGCCCGCAATGAACTGGCCGTCGAAGCGTGCATCGCGAGAACAGAGCGCGCGGTACTGCTCATCGAAGCTGAGCGTGGGGGAGAGCATGGTCTTACTCTGCCACCTGCTCGGCGCAACGACCAGCGGAAATCAGACATCACCACCGGCGGCAGCCGGGCGACAATCGCGCGAGGTCACGCCGCGCAAGTGGTGAAGCGACTACAGTCGCAGCGTGGAATCTTCGTGGACAGCCCTCACCGTTCTGGCAGCACTCTGGCTTGTGGCCTTCTCGGCCCAAGTCGCCGACTACGCGACAGCGCGCTTCGACCACTTGCGGCTGGCTCGCGGTGTGCGGACTCGATTGCGCTTGCACCCGGTCGCGTGGACAGTCCCGCTGGCTGGCGTGGGCGTTGTCGCCCTCACTATCTCTGCTGACTGGAGCACCCGAGTGTTTTTCTCGGAGCCATCTAACGTGCCTGCCGCCATCCTCATTGCACTCGGCACCGTGGTCATTGCAGTAGCGATCGTTGCTGTCATCGCGGTTGTTGTCGTGCGCCCTCCGGCTGATAGCTACCGGCTCGTGCGCGATGAGCTTCTCGAATCGTCGGGCTTGCGCATTCACCAAGACCAAGTCGATGAGTTTCGCGCTCGAGTCACCGCGATTGACAATGCCACCAAGGCGCACCCGGCTGCGGATGCCGCAACCGCCGTGGCCGCACTGAAACTGAGCGTGCGCACTCCGCATCGACTCATCGCGCCGGCACTCGCGGTTGCTCTCGTGATAGTTGCCGCCACCGAATCGGCGCGGCAGTCTCTGCCATCGAGTGTTCTGGTCGTCGCCGTTTTCGCTGTCGTCCTGAGCGCCGTCGTTGGCGTCTTAGCTGCTCAGGCTTCGTTGGCTCTTGCGATGTCTGTTCGCTCTACTCAAGACGTCTACCGCGGAGAACTCATGAGCCTGATTGTGGAATCCGAACGCTCGTCGAAGAAGAGAGTTGCAGGGCTCGGTGATCGTGTCACGCGTGCTCTCAGCATTCTTCGTGAGCAGCAAGAGGACACTCAGTAGCGCGAAGTTCTGTCGCTGCCGCACGATAGTCTCGACGTCATGACCGCGAGTGATTCCTCTTCCGTGACGCCTGATTACACGGCGGCATCGGGTCGATCTGCACCTAGCCCCACAGCGGCGTCGGCCGAAATCGCTCACGAAGCGCAGCAACACGAGTTGCCGCCGCACGTGCCGCAGCCGCGCGGGCCTGGCCTTCTCATTCTGGGAATCCTCGGGGTTATCGCGTTGTCGTTCGTGCTGCTTTTTGTTGTCGTCTATGTCATTTCGGGTATTGGAACTGACGCTTTCGCGCTCGGCGGAATACTGGCATTGGTGCCTTTGGCCGTTGTGTTCTTCGCCGTTCGGTGGATCGACCGCTGGGAGCCCGAACCACGACTCGCGGTAGTGTTCGCTTTCCTCTGGGGTGCCGGCGTTGCTGTCTTGCTCGCGCTGATCGTTGGTGCCGAGATAGATAACGTCATCAACGCTCTAGGCGGCCCGGGCCCCGCGTACGACTTCTTCGCTGCGGCAATTCAGGCTCCGATGGTTGAAGAAGCGGGCAAGGCGCTCGGAATTCTGGTGATCTTCTGGGTGGCTCGCCGCCACTTCGATGGTCCTGTCGATGGACTCGTCTATGCGGCGTGGATCGCGGGCGGTTTCGCCTTCACCGAGAACATTCTTTACTTTGGCTCCGAACTCGCGAACCTCAACGACAGCGGAGCGGGCATCCTGCAGATGTTCCTCGTTCGAGGTCTCATGTCACCGTTTGCGCACGTTATGTTCACCGCATGCACCGGAATTGCTTTGGGGCTCGCGGTTCGATCACGCAGCAACGCTCGAAGCGTCGGAGTGTTTGCCGTTGGGCTCACCCTTGCGATTGCACTTCACGCTCTATGGAACGGTGCGCTGTTCTTCGTGAACGACTTCTTTGGCTACTACGCGATTGTTCAGTTCCCGCTCTTCATCGTTGCGATTGTGATTGTCGTGTACTTACGTCGCCAAGAAGCACGAATGACCTACGAAAGGCTTGCCGAGTATGCCAATGCGGGCTGGTTCAAACCGGATGAAGTCTCGGTGCTGGCCACGCCTGCTGGTCGCCGCCAGGCACTCGCGTGGGCTGCTCGCAACAACAAGCGTGCCCAGATGAAGGTGTACATCCAAGATGCCACTCGGCTTGCTTTCGCGCGTCAGCGCATCATCACGGGCCGTGATCAGATCGGCGCGATCGCCGACGAAGCTGTGCTCTTGGGGGCGATCGTCGAAGCGCGTCATGCACTGACGCGGTCATCCCGACCGCACGTCAACTAGCGTGTTCGGGCAACGCAAGGCTTCGGTGTTGTCTGGCGCTGCAGACGCCTAGCGAGTCATACCCAGAAGGAACGGGATGCCCCACGCTGCGAGGAAAATAAAGACGGTGACCACAGAAGCGATCGAGACCCCGGTTTTGAGCCGTTGACCGCGCGGAGCCACCATGTTCATGCTGCGGTCGCCGATGCGCTCGTCCGCGTAGTGCTGAGTCTGGCGGAGTGCCTTGGCTCCTACAGTGTCGGCGATGCCCAGTAAGCGCCGATGAACTGAAGGGTCGACGAGGTCGAAGGGGCGAGGAGAGTAGACGAGCAGCCACTTATCGACCACTTCGACATCAAAGGGTGCTGCGTTGTCGATCAGTAGCGCCATGAGGTCGGGTGTGAAGACGTACAGGGCGTCGCGTTCGTAGGCCCGCGGGCAATAGAGCGTGAAGTGCGAATTGAAATCACCCTCAAGCGCGAGCACCTGGTTCTTTGCAAATGACTGCGGCAGGTTGGTGACACCGAATAATTGGTTGTTGGCGGTGGCGTCCAACACCATGTGGGGAAGCGCGCGATCGAGTTCAAGTGCCATGAACCCCCAGTTGTGTGTTCGACGATTTTTTCCGGATCCCGTGGTGTAGCGGTAGTTGCCATAGTCCAGAGTGCGTCCGTGAACGCTTCGAAAGCGATTGTGAATGGAGCGATTGCCGCCCTGCCCAAAGATGAGTCCGGGATAGCTGGTGCTGCGATCAAGCGGCGAGAAGACAAGTTCATTGTCGTCCGCGAACTTGTTCATTCGGTAGAAGCGCTGCCACGGTCCGCCGCCTTTGCGCCACGTTTTCACCCCAACGGCGATGCTGCTCACGATGACAACCGCGAAGATCAGCGCAACGAAGAGCACCGGGAGGGCAGCGAAGCCCGCGCCATCAATGAAGGCTGCGCGCAGTGCGCTTCCTACGATCGCGACGATAGGGCCGCCGACGAACGTGATGAAGAAGGCGACAACGACTGCAATCAGGATCGCAGTTCCCGTCAGTCGAAGGTTTGAATAGCCGAACAAATCGCGGCGAGCCGACTTGAATTCTGCAACGTCCTGAGGGGCGACGGGATAAATCAGACCCGAGTAGTCGATGGATCGCAGCATTCGACCATCGTAGGGCCGCCACTAAGACGAAGTGCAGCCTCAATTCGGGGGTGATCGCTGCGGTCAGAGAATGTGCGAGCGAGCGGTCACGGGGTGAACAGTGCCTCAGCGAGGCTCAGCCCTAGAGAGACTCAGCCCTAGACAGACTCATCGCCCACCGGTGCGGCACTGCCTGCGACTCAGGTGAGCGATGAGTTTTAACTGATCTCAGCGTGCCACTGAGTCACGCAGAGCGCAAGAGTTAATCGGCGAATTTATAGTCAAAAAGAGCGTACGATTGAAGGTCGCAATTTGGAGAGGACACCGGATGTCATCGAGTGAGCTTGAACGCGAGCGGGCGTACGTCCACGGCCTCTATCGGCGGCTGGATGCGCTGCGAGATGCCGCGCAAGAGCAGCTGGAATCTGTGCGCCGGAGCGCGCCGGGTGGCACCCACCAGAACAGGTCTGAACGAGATGCGTTTGCGCGCATTTATGAAGACCGCATCGGGCAATTGCGCGAAATCGATGAGCGACTAGCTTTCGGCCGTCTTGAGCTTGAGCCCGAAGAGACTTCCGAGAGCGACCCAGAGGGCACTGCTGAGCGCCCAGTGCGCTATATCGGCCGAATCGGGCTCCGCGATGACGATCAGCGGCCGCTCTTGCTCGATTGGCGGGTTCCGCAGGCACGCGCGTTCTATCAAGCGACCGCCGCAACTCCGCTCGGTGCCCGCGCGCGACGCCACTTGCAGAGCAAAGGTCGTGACATCGTTCGCATTGACGACGAGATTTTCGATGCCGAACTGCTCGAAACGGATGCTGCCTCGCTCCAGGGCGAAGCAGCCCTCATGGCTAGCCTCACCGCTGAACGCACTGGGCGCATGGGCGACATCGTGGCGACTATCCAGGCCGAGCAAGATTCCATCATCCGCTCCGAGCTCCGTGGCGCACTTGTCGTGCAGGGCGGGCCAGGCACTGGCAAGACAGCGGTCGCGCTGCACCGCGCAGCGTTCTTGCTCTACTCCCATCGGGAACGCCTTTCGGCATCCGGAGTATTAATCGTGGGGCCATCGCGCTCTTTCTTGCGTTACATCGAAGCGGTGCTTCCTTCGCTGGGGGAAACCGGTGTGGTGCTGGCGAGCCTCGGCCAGTTGTTTCCCGGAGTCGATGCTCGGCGTGACGACGTTGACTCGGTTGCTCAGCTCAAGGGCTCGCTTGACATGGCTGACCTCATAAAGCGTGCGGTTAGGTCGCGTCGTGTGGTGCCGACAGAAACCCAGCGACTTGAGATCAATGGTGAGATTCTGGATGTTCCCGCCGACCTTATTCGTGCTGCTATGCAGAAGGCGTGGGATTCGCACAAACCTCACAATCTCGCTCGGGTGATCTTCAACAAGGCCGCAATCGCTGGAATCAGCCGATTGCTCGCCGATCAGTTGCGCGCCCACGGCAACACAATTGATGATGCTGACCAGAAGTGGCTGCGTGAAGACATCCGCACCGCTTACGACGTGAAGGTTGCGCTCAACACCGCCTGGATGCCCCTGACGCCCGAGAAACTCATCAACGATCTTTATGCGCGACCCAACTGGTTGCGCAGCCTGACGCCCCGGTGGACGCCGCCGCAACGGGATCTGCTGCGGCGCGAGCGCGACGCTCCGTTCACCATCAGTGACGTTGCGCTGCTCGATGAAGCGGCCGAGTTGCTGGGAGAAGTCGACGTAGCGCACACGGCAGCGGAGCGCGAACGCAAGCAGCAGCGCAAGCGTGACGTCGAGAATGCCGCGGCCGCTATCCGCAACATGGGCGTCGACGGAATGATCGACGCTGAGACCTTGGCTGAGGGCTTCGAGGCAAGCGCTGAGCGGGCGACAACGGCCGAGCTTGCCGCCGCTGACCGTTCGTGGACCTACGGTCACATCGTGGTCGATGAGGCTCAGGAGCTCTCACCAATGCAGTGGAGGCTCTTGGCCCGCCGCAATCCGCTGAAGTCGTTTACGATTGTGGGCGATGTCGCTCAGGCTAGCGCTGCTGCCGCTACGAACAGCTGGGGGGCGGCGCTCGCGGCCGATGTCGGCGACCAGTGGCGTCTCGAAGAACTCACCGTCAATTACCGCACCCCGTCCCAAATTGTGGCGGTGGCTGAGGCAGTGGCGCTTGCTCACAATGTATCTATCACTCCGTCGCGCGCAGTGCGCGAGAGCGAGTGGCCGGTCGATGTCACCGTAGTGTCGCCCGAAGATCTTGGGTCTCGCGTCGGTCAGATCGTCGCGGCCGATCGAGAAATCTCCAGCGATGGCACGCTCGCCGTCATTGTGAGTGACTCCTTGACGAGCAGCGTTGTGGATGCGCTGCAGCAAAACTTCGCTGGTGAAGTGGGAGAAGGCGCGGCTGGACTCAACAAGCCGATTGCGGTTCTTACCCCACGAGAATCAAAGGGTCTCGAGTTCGACTCTGTTGTCGTTGTCGAGCCGCAGCGCATCGTTGATGAAATTTCGCGCGGTGCAGCGGCGCTGTATGTCGCTATGACTCGGTCTACTCAACGCCTCAGCATTGTCGCTTCGCAGGGCCTTCCCGAGGGTATTCCCGCCCCCGAATAATGGGCAATCGTGAACGTTGACCCCCACTGGGGTATGCCCAAAAGTGGGGGTTTCGGCGGATTCACAGGTTGGGCACTATAGGTCTAGAAGTTATTCCTCGGGGGAGGAACTTCACTCGGGAGCGATTTTTCGCAACGAGTCGGGCCGGAGGCGGGGGAGCCTCCGGCCCAACGTATTTCTGCATGCACTTGAGTGCATGCGAGAGCTGGAGGCTTCGCGTGCCGCAGAATCACAATCTTCGCGGTCGAATCGCTGGTCAATCAGCCATGGCCGCGGTCATCGACGCGCAATCCACCCGCCTACCGCGAGGTTTCATCGCGCGAATTTTCGGAATCTCACCGCTGACCGCTGAGGGTCGGGCCCACTACCGCGGTGCCGTCGGCGAGCTGCTGGTTGGCTCCATTCTCGATCGCCTAGGCCATAGTTGGGATGTGCTCCACGGTGTGCCTCTTGGAGAGTCGTCGTTGGATCACTTTGCCGTTGGTCGTGCCGGCATCTTTGCCATCTCGGTGGTCAATTGTCAGGGCGATGACGTTGCGGTGAACGGGAATGAACTCGTTATTGCAAAGACGATTAGTCGATCCGTGCCTGAGGCGCGTGCATCCGCTCTTCTCGTATCTGCCGCATTGGGTGCCGCGTTGGACCGGGAAGTGCGTGTCGCCGCCGTGCTCGTCTTGGTCGAGCCGGTGAGGGTCTCCATGCTCGCCGTTCCCGAGGGTGTCCACGTCCTCACCTCGATGCAGCTCGAGCAGTGGCTCGTCTCCGCTGCCGAAACGTTGACGGGAGATGCCGTCGCGTCGGTCTCGACCGTGGCCGAGGAAAGCTCGACCTGGCCGAAGCTGCAACATGCGGCGATCAAGTCTCGAGATCTGACCCGCGCGTTCGTTGCCATTCATAAGGAGGTGCGGATGGCGCGGGCTCGCCGTTTCATGTGGCTGGTTGCCGCACTCATTCTCACGTTCTTTTCGGTGTGGACTCTCGTCTCCGTGCTCACTGGACTAGTGGTCGGTTCTTAGCGCGTCGAGCGTTTTCATAGTCTTTGTGAGGCACGATTAGGGGATGTTCCGGCGTCATCCCCAATTGAGTGCTGCCACGCTCGGCTATCTGGCCGTCGTGGCTTGGCTGACGCTGAGCCCGCAGGCTCCTGATCAACGCGATGGTCCGCTGTGGCAATTGGCCGTTTTTCTTGACCGATTTCAGGCCACTCAGTGGCTCACCTTCAACGATCTCGAATTCATGGCAAATATTGCGTTGTTTGTCCCGTTGGGCTTGTTCTTTGTCTTACTCGTAGGAAAGCGGCGATGGTGGCTCGCCCTTGCCCTCGCTGTGCTTCTGACGGTGGGTATCGAGTGGGTGCAGCAGTTCATTCCCTCTCGCGTATCTGATCCGCGAGATATCGCTTCCAATTCCTTAGGTGCAGCCATCGGGGTGGTGGTGACCTTGATCGTTGCGGCGGTGCGAGCGCGTGCGCGAGGTCGACGAAGCGGTGGCGCCCAGTCTTCGGCCTCCAAACCTCGGTCTGGTGAGTAGGGGAACACGATGAACGTCGCCACTCTTCGCGGTTTCTCTATTTTTCTTGTGGCGGCTACGTTTCACATTGTCAGTCTCGTGATGGAATGGCGCGATCTCGCGACCGTCACGAAGTTCGCGCTCATGCCGACACTCATTGTGGGAGTCGTTCTGGTGGGCAGACGGTGGTTGGCTCGGCCCGATTTTTTGCTGATTGCCGCGTTGGTTCTGGCGTGGGTGGGCGACATTTTTGTGGGGGATGCCGCCGGGGCTAGTTTCATCGTGGGGCTCGGTGCTTTTCTGGCTGCCCATGTCGTATATTTTTTCTTGTTTGTTCGGGCCTTGAAATCTCGTCGCGTGCCCCGGCTCGCCCTCGTGCTTGTGTTCTGGTGGGGCGGATTGCTTGCTGTTCTGCATGATGATCTCGGCGTGTTTTTGGTTCCGCTCGCGGTCTACGGGGCCACGTTGGGAGCATCGACGGCCGCAGCGCTCGCAACAAACCCACTGATCGCTGCCGGAGCGGTGCTCTTTCTTGCCTCCGATACCGCGCTCGCGTGGTCGCTCTTCTCGCCGATGGCGGTCTGGTGGCAGTCGGATGCCGTAATTATGGCTTTGTACGCCGCTGGCCAGTTGTTGATCGCCTGGGGTGTGGTTTCGCGACAGAGGAGCGTCAGAAAGGGCTCAGAGCGTCAAAGCCTCGAGCGTTAGTGGACGATGCATTTCCCGCTTGACACCGGCGTGTTGAAATCTGTGGCATCGTCGATCACGGGGCGCACTGTCTCCAAGGTGAGGGCGTAGCCGACGTTGTTTTGCTCCGTGCTGCTGCCAAAAATAGTGCCAACAATGTGGCCGTCGAGAGTGAGTAGCGGTCCACCAGAGTTGCCCGGGTTGACTTGACCTGCGAGCGTGTAGACCTCTCGAGGTGCACCGTCGGCCCCGTAGATATCGGGACTCGTAAACGTGCTGACATTCTGCACGAGCGCAGCGTTCGTCGTGAATGGTCCGCCATAAGGGTATCCCTGAATGGCGGTGCTGGTGCCGGGACGTGAGGTAATACCCACTGCGAGAGCATCTGCCGTGAGACCAGGCACTGCGAGCACTGCGAGGTCGTTGACGGGATCGAAAAACACGATGGTGCTGTTGAGGACTTGGCCGTTCAGTGCTTCGACAACGGGCCCGGTCGTGCCTGAAATCACATGAGCATTGGTCATGACACGCTCGGCGGCGACGACAAACCCGCTTCCGGTTTGCCCTTGAGCACACGAGAAGGCATTTCCCGTGACGCGCACTACTGACTGCGCTGCGGCCGCGAGAGCCGGGCTGTCGGCGTCGATCGTCGGCACCTGCGCATTCGGATTCCCCAGAGGCGAACCCAGCAGCGGCAGGGCACGGTCGCTGAGCGCGGTGCGCCACCGAGCGATGGTTGCTTCAACAACGTCGGGCGTAGCGTCTTGAATCGTTCGGATCACTGAGGAGGCTGCGATGGTGCGTGACACGATCGGTACGCCCAATTGTGCCGCGCTGAAACTCACCGTCGATATGACGAGCGCCGCAAGTACGGCGATCGCGAGACCCCCCACCGCTCGATCGGCGCCGCGAAGTGCTTTCGATTCGATAGAAATATTGACCGTTTTGCCCGCCGCTGACCCTATCGCGTGGCCGACTGCGATGAGGGTGATCGCCACCGCGACAACAATGATCAACCTCACTTGGGGGATCGGGGCAAGCTGAGAGATGCTTGGCGTCAGAAGAGCTGCACAGAAAATGCCTAGTCCTACGCCAACGATGACAAAAATACTGCGTGTGAGCCCGATCGTGAGCCCGTAGATCGTGTACCCCAGCAGAATGACCACCAGCAGCAGGTCAAGGAGCGGAGCCACGTTCATAGTCTCAGCCTAAACGCCACCGACTGCAGGAGCGTCGAGTTGGGTGATGGCCGAGGTCGAGATAATCTCGAAGTGAACAGTGTTGGGGGATGTAGTGAGCGATAGCGCGCACGAAGGCCGCGCTCCGGCCTCCTCAACGGAGGGTTCCGGTTTTGGCCTGGCGATGTCAGCGTGCCTTCGAGCGCAGGCAGATCGCGAACCACGCAATTGGTTTCAACGGCTTCGTGGGGCAAGCCCCCTCTCTGTCGAGGCTCGTAAGGTTTATGCGCACGCGGTTACCGAGCTCGAATCTGCTGTTGCGCTCGCGGCGCTTGGTTCTGACTGGGTGGTCGCGAGCGTTGCGGACGAACACGATCCCAGTGCAGGGACTGACCATGTTGTTCTAGGTCCGGCGGGTGTATTCGTCGTGTGCAGCCGGCGGCATCCGCATGCGAGAGCTGTTACGGCGGGTCGCATGATTCTTATCAATGGTCATCGGGTGGCCTATGTGCGAGATGCCACGACGCTCGCCGAGCGACTTACCGAGTCGTTTACCGATCTCGGTGCGCCTTCGGTTCGTGTTCACCCTCTTGTTGCGCTCACGGGAACGTCAGAACTGGTTCGCGGTCGAATGAAAGCTCCCGTGCCCGTGCTTGCATTGAAGGATCTTGCGGCCTGGCTCATTCGGCAGGACCGCGTTTACTCTCGAGCTCAAGTGGCAGCCCTTGCTCCTGTCGCGGGCAGGTTGAGCGGGTGGATCGTGCGTCCGGCAGTGACCGGTGCGAGTGTCCGTCTCACGGCACGCTTCGAGCGACTGCGTACAGAAGTGGATGCCGCTCGCCGCCGCTACAGGTTGTGGGTTGCAGTGGGGGGAGTGGTCGCGCTCGCGGCGACCGCTGCCATGGTTGCGTTCGCGATTCCCGCAATTGTTGCTCTTACCGCTGGTTAGTACTGCTGGAGCTCGAGCTCTGCTAAACTTGCAAGGTTGCCGTCTAACGGCCGCGGATAAAGAGAGCTCAAGCATTCAGCTATGGGCACCGCGCAACGACTAGAAAGGGGATCACCTTATGGCTCTAGAAGCAAGCATCAAGAAGGCGATCATCGAAGAGTACGCAACCCACCCAGGTGACACGGGATCCCCCGAGGTCCAGATCGCGATGATGACTCGTCGCATCCTCGACCTCACGGAGCACCTCAAGATGCACAAGCACGACCACCACTCACGTCGTGGACTGCTTCTTCTTGTTGGTCAGCGTCGTCGTCTGCTGGGTTACCTGCAGAACGTTGACATCACGCGTTACCGTACGCTGATTGAGAAGCTGGGACTGCGCCGCTAGTCGACTCGTCACACTTGCCAAAGGCCGTCATCGCTCTGCGATGGCGGCCTTTGTTGTTCTAGGAGTTCGGCTGAAGCGCCGGTGGTTCGCTTTAACGGCGTGAGCGGTCGGACGCTACCTGTCGGCGCGCTCGACCGCTCACGCGATGGCTGACGTGAACGCCTTAAAGCGTGGTGCTGGCGCCACTGTCACGCGCTGTTGCGTTCTTGCGCGGCAGCGTGAGCAGGGTAGTCACGCTCACGGCGATCATCAGGATCGCTCCGATTGCGACGAGGGAGAAAATTCCTGCGGCGGGGAGCACGAACATTGCGACTCCTGCTGCCATCGAGACGATTCCGCTTACCCAGCCGAACCATCGGGGATGGATTGTTCCTCGAACTCCTCCGACGAGGTCGACGATTCCTTCAAGGATCCAACCGATTCCGATGACGAGCGCGAGCGCAACAAGTGATTGGAAGGGGTTGGAGAGGCAGAGAATACCGGCTACTACGACGAGCAGTCCGAGTAGCCCGCTGACCCAGCGCATCGGTGAGTCGAGAGAGCTTGCCACGAAGGCCGCGGTAATGCGAAAGAGTCCGGATGCGATCAAGTAGATCCCGAACAGGATTGCGACGGTGAGGAGCGTGGCTCCCGGAAAAAGGAGCCCGACGACACCGAGTACGAGACCAATAACGGCGACGGCGACAAGCTGACCTCGGTGTACGCGAAGTAATCCAGGGAGCAGATCGGCGGCTGAGGTGGGGTGGAGGTTCGTGCTGTCTGACGAGCTCATGGGGTCCTAACCGTTTGTCGTGCGGTGTACGTGCTTATATTCTCCCAGTTTCGTTCTTCACATGTGCAAGTGGAGAGCACGCGTTAGGCTCGATGCATGTCGCGTCGTGTTACTTACTCTCAGCTCGGTGGGCCAGAAGTGCTCACGATTTCCGAAGTTTCTGAACCACACGCTGGTGCGGGCGAGGTTCGAGTGCGGGTGAAATTCGCCGGTATTAATCCCTTTGATTCCAAGGTTTTCAGCGGCGGTGCCACGTCGACGCCACAGAACGTTACGTTTCCGAGCGGCAACGGTAATGACTTCGCGGGCGTCGTCGACGAAGTGGGTTCGGGGGTTACGAACTGGAGCATCGGCGATGAGGTATTCGGCGGCAAGAGCTTCAGCGGTCAAGCAGATTTCGTAGTCGTGTCGGCGAGCAAGCTCGTTCGTAAACCCGCTGAGTTGAGCTGGGAACAGGCTGGTGGCCTTGATATTGTCGGGCGAACAGCATGGGCAAGCGTCGAAGCGATCGCTCTTACTCCAGCCGATACTGTGCTCGTGAGTGCCGCAGCGGGCGGCGTCGGTGTCATTGCCGCTCAACTTGCCAAACTCAAGGGCGCCACAGTAATTGGTTCGGCGAGCGAATCGAACCATGAATTCTTACGTTCTTTGGGCATCCATCCCGTCGCTTATGGCGAGGGCATGGTCGAGCGTATTTTGGAGATCAGCCCCGAGGGTGTCACGGCTGCTCTCGACAACAACGGCCGTGAAACCGTGGATGCTGCGCTTGCGCTCGGAGCGCCGGCCGACCGCATCAATACCATCGCTGACTATGCCGCTGTCTCGGAGTACGGCACTTCGGGCGTTGGGGCTGCGGGCGCCACTTCGGATGACCTCGCTTCGCTTTCTGCCCTCGTGGCTGCGGGAACAGTGCAGGTTCCGATTGACTCCGTTTTCCCCTTCGAGCAGGTGTCTGAGGCGTACACGCAATTGTTGGATGGCCACTCGCGCGGAAAGATCGTGCTCGCGCTTTAGCTGACGTTCTCATAAGTTTTGTGAGATTGCTGCATCCAAAACGAGGGTTCAGTCGGAAGTACTCCATGTAAGGCGAATTACGCCCGACCATGAGAGGACAAGAACAGTGCGAAACAAGATTTTTGCCGGTGTTGCCGCCGGTGCGATTGCCGCCGTAGGAGTCGCTATTCCCGCCAACGCCATCTCTGACACGACTGCCGACCTGTACGTCCTGCACGCTGTGCCGGGGCTCACGGTTGATGTTTACGTGAACGGTGAACTCACGCTCGATGACTTCGAGCCCGGTGACCTCGCTGGCCCCCTCGACCTTCCGGCCGACACCTACACGGTTGCGATTACAGCCTCCGATGCAGCCGACGACTCGTCGCCAGCCATCGGCCCCATCGACCTCACTCTAGAGGCCAACATGAGCTACACCGCCGTCGCTCACCTCGACGAAGCGGGCGATCCGACGGCAAGCCTCTTCACCAACGACCTCAGCACGGTCGCGGCCGGCGAAGGTCGCTTGACGGTGCGTCACACCGCAGCGGCTCCCGCTGTCGATGTGCTCGCTAACGATGCCGTTGCCTTCGAAAACCTCAGCAACCCCGACGAAGTGAAGGCTGACCTTGCGGTCGGAACCATCTCGGCAGCTGTGGCTCTCACCGGAACCACTGACCCCGTCATTGGACCGGCAGATGTCGAGATTGCTGAAGGCGTCAACACCATCGTGTACGCCTGGGGCAGCGCCGCAGATGACAACCTCACCCTCGCTGTGCAGACCATTGACGGTCTTCACTCGAACCCCGGTGGAGTGGATGCCGGAACCGCCGGCCTTGCCGCCGATAACAACAACGGCATCCTTGTTGCAGGCCTCGGCGGGCTTGTAGCGCTTCTCGCTCTCGCTGGATTCGCTGCAGCTCGACTCTCCGCCGCTCGCGCAGCGAAGTAGTCACGCACTCTCAATAACACAGCACGACCAGCACTCACACACCCCCAGCAAGGAGAACGTCATGATCGCGAGAATCCTAGCCCTCGCGGTCATGGCTCTTCTCCTTGCTGGTTGTGCTGCTGGTCCAACCGAATCTATTGCTCCGAGCCCGGCACCTCTGCCTACTGCAGAGATTGATGTGCCTCGGCAGTCGAGTGAAATCGCGCCGGTTGAGCAGCTAGCTGCCCCGGTTCGCATCCAAATTCCTTCCGTTGCCATCGACCTCCAGATCACCCCTGTAGGGGTTCAAGACGACGGACTCATGCAGATCCCCGAGAACATTCGTGTCGCGGGCTGGTATCGCTTTGGTCCATCACCAGCAAGCGAGACAGGTTCCACCGTTATTACCGCCCACGTCGACGACTTCGAACAGGGCCTCGGCCCATTCGCCTATCTCAAAGAGATGCCGGCGGATGCTGAAATTGTCGTGACGACCGATGACGGCGTCGACCATCGCTATGCACTTGAATCAGTACAGAACATCGAAAAGAAACAATTGCCGCTCGATCAAGTCTTCGACCGCGGCGGAGCCCCACGAATTGTGCTCATTACCTGTGGAGGACAGTTCGACGAGAACGTATTGAACTACTCTGACAACGTCATAGCGATTGCGAATCCGCTATGAGCACCCTCAACCGGAGAGCGATGACGCACGACGAAGCTGCAGACGAAGCCCGCATGACGCGAGCCTTTGTCTCTGGCGATGAGTCAGCCCTCGCTGAGGTCTACAACCGCTGGTCATCTCTCGTCTTTACTCTCGCGGTCCGTTCGCTCGGGGATCGCGGCGATGCGGAAGACGTCACTCAGAAGGTCTTCGTGTCGGCCTGGACTGGGCGTTCCACTTTTAGGCCTGAACGTTCGAGTCTTTCTGCATGGCTCGTCGGAATAACACGGAACAAGATCGCGGACACCCATGAAGCGCGCGCCCGCGTACGACGGCTTCACGAGCAACTTGCCGCAACGACATCACGGGGTGAGTCAGTCGTGGAAGACTTTGACTTAGCTGACACCCTCATGGTTGCTGATGAAATCTCTCGCCTCGAGCCGGATGCGCAAGCGATTATGCGATTAGCGTTTTTTGACGATCTCACCCATAACCAAATAGCTGACCGCCTCGAACTACCTCTCGGCACGGTTAAGAGCCATATCCGGCGCAGTCTGCAACGGATGCGAACACGATTGGAGGCGACCTATGCGACACGTTGATCCTGAGGTTCTTGCGCTGCTCGCCCTAGGTGAGCAAGTCGCCCTCCCCGAAGACAGCGCGCACGTCAGTGAGTGCGAGCAGTGCCGCAGCGAGATCGAAGTCCTCTCGCGTGCCGCCATGGTAGGCCGCTCAACCTTCGATGCTGGTGAACTCTTGCAACCTCCGTCGCGAGTGTGGGCGCGCATCGCTGATGAGTTGTCCGTGTCGACCGACACGCCCACCACAGCTCACGTTGCCGAGGGTCTTGCTGTCGAAGAGTCCGTTTCTCCCGACGCGACCGTTCATTCACTCGAGAGTCGTCGCCGTCGTCGCTGGGTCGGGGCTGTCGCTGCTGCGGCTGCCGTTGCGCTCGTCGCGAGCGCTGGCACCGCACTGTGGGCGACTTTCCGGCCAGCGGATCCGCCGACAATTCTTGCGAGCGCAACACTCGACGCCTTCCCCGACTGGCCTGATTCCACCGGAGAAGCCCGACTTGAGCAACTCCCCGATGGTACTCGCGTGATTGACGTCAACTTCGAGGCACCCGCAACCGAAGGAGGCTTTCGAGAAGTGTGGCTGATCACTTCGGATGCCACGGCTCTTGTCAGTCTAGGAATCGTCGAAGGCACTTCAGGTCAGTTCACGGTCCCCGACGGTCTCGATGTCTCTCGTTATGACCTCGTGGATATCTCGGAGGAACAGTTCGACGGAAACCCTGCGCACTCCGGCGACTCCATCGTGCGCGGCCAGCTCAATACCGACGCCTAGCGACCTAGCCAGTCTTCACGCACCGGTGTAGCCGAGCATCGTCTAGTCGAACCGGGTGGTCTCGAGCCGATAGAGCGCCAGGGCGACGGAAAGTCGCGTGCGACCGCGCGAAGTGCGCACGTCGAAGCCAAGCTTTCCGTTCAACTCTTCGGCGCGCGATTGCACCGTGGAGTGGTGAAAACCGAGGCTGGCGGCAGCGGCACGCAAGCTGTCACTTGCCGCGAGCGTGTCGAGCATCGGAAGGATCCGTGGCGTCTCGCGGATCACCACTCCGAGTGACTGAAGATCGCAATTTTCGGGAGCTCCGGCGGGACTGATCTCGGCGAGCAACAACAGCGAACCGAGATCATCGCCATAAAGCACAGGCTCATGATCGGACGTCAATCGCAGCGCGGTCAGCGCCGATGACCACGAGCGTACGAGATCGGCGGGGGAGGCAGCGATGCCGATGCCGGCGCGCGGAGCCGACGCGGCATCCGTGCTCAAAAGTATCGTGGCACGCACAGCGCCTGCCACTGTCGCGACGACGGTGGAGAGTCCAGCAGTTGCGGTCGTGGTCGACGAGGGTTGCGCGATCACCCTGTAGCGGGTGGTGAGTGCGAGGTTCAGTGTTTTTGCGGCGGAGAGTCGATCTTCGGCGGACTGCGAAGGGTCGAGGAGGGCTGAGATCGCAGACCCATCAACTGTCGGAGTATTCGTGCGCACATCCTGAAAACTCAATCCTCGCTGCCTTTCGCTGGAACGTCTCAGTATCGTCGCGCCATAGCCTAACCGCCATTTGGCGGTTAGGGGCTGGAATTATCGGGAAACTCGGTGGTTGAACGGAATAACTGATTCATCCAGACAGATTTTGGGAGACCGGAGCACTCATGCAGTTCGGAATTTTCACCGTTAGCGACGTCACAACTGACCCCACCGACGGCACAACGCCTACCGAGGGTGAGCGCATCAAAGCTCTCGTCACGATCGCCAAAAAAGCGGAAGAAGTCGGGCTCGATGTCTTTGCACTAGGGGAGCACCACAACCCTCCCTTCGTCTCGTCTAGCCCCACCACAATGCTCGCGTACATCGCAGCCCAGACAGAGAAGTTGATCCTCTCCACGAGCACGACGCTCATCACGACGAATGATCCCGTGAAGATCGCCGAAGACTATGCGATGCTTCAGCACCTCTCTGATGGTCGCGCCGACCTCATGATGGGTCGCGGCAACACTGGTCCGGTGTACCCATGGTTTGGCAAGGACATTCGGGAGGGCATCCCGCTCGCGATCGAAAACTATGCTCTGCTCCACCGTCTCTGGCGTGAAGAATTTGTGAACTGGGAAGGCAAGTTCCGCACCCCTCTCCAGGGCTTCCAGTCAACGCCTCGACCTCTAGACGGCGTGCCGCCCTTCGTGTGGCATGGCTCGATCCGCAGCCCAGAAATCGCAGAACAGGCCGCCTATTACGGCGACGGCTTCTTTGCCAACAACATTTTCTGGCCAAAAGAGCACTACATGCGTCTCATCGCCTACTACCGCCAGCGCTTCGAGCACTACGGTCACGGCACGGCCGCTCAGGCCATTGTCGGCCTCGGCGGTCAGGCATTCATGCGCAGCAATTCGCAATCAGCAAAGGCAGAATTCCGGCCATACTTCGACAGTGCTCCGGTCTACGGAAACGGGCCGTCGATGGAAGACTTCACCGAGCAAACACCGCTCGCCGTCGGAAGCCCCCAAGAAGTCATCGACAAATACGCAGGAATGCGCGAACACTTCGGTGACTACCAACGTCAGCTCTTCCTCATGGACCACGCCGGCCTTCCGCTCAAGACCGTTCTTGAGCAACTCGACATCCTCGGAGAAGAAGTTGTGCCCGTACTCCGCAAGGAGTTCGCCACCAACCGCCCCGTCGAGGTTCCGGATGCCCCCACCCACGCCTCGCTCGTCGCCAAGCGTGACGCGGCTCTCGCTGCCCCCGCAGCCGAAGTCCCCGCGACCGTCTAGTTCCGCAGCACGCCGCACAACCACTCGTTAGAACTCACGAAAGAAGCACACCATGTCCGACGTCAAGAAGATTGCCGTCATCGCCGCTGGCCTCAGCCAGCCATCGTCAACGCGACTACTCGCTGACCGCCTCACCGAGGCAACGACAAAAAACCTCCGTGAAAGAGGTGTTGAAGCAGACGTGACCGTCATCGAACTGCGCGATCTCGCACAGGACGTGACAAACAATCTGCTCACTGGCTTTCCGAGCGCCAAACTTGAAGAGGCCATCACTGCAGTGACCAGCGCTGACGGACTCATCGCCGTCACGCCCATCTTCACCACCAGCTACAGCGGATTGTTCAAATCGTTTATCGACATCCTCGACCCGCAATCACTGACGGATCTGCCCGTGCTGCTCGGTGCGACGGGCGGAACCGATCGACACTCGCTAGCGATCGACTACGCCATGCGGCCCCTGTTTAGCTACCTTCACGCTGTGGCTGTGCCGACCGGCGTGTATGCGGCATCCGCCGACTGGGGTAGTGGGGGAGACAGTGCGTCAAGCACTCTGCCTGTGCGAATTAATCGCGCAGCGGGAGAACTTGCAGCGCTCGCGGCGGTTTCCGATCGCTCCGACCGAGTGATCGACCCCTTTGCGCTGCCGGAGGGCTTTAGCCCTGTCGGCAGCTTCGGGGCGAAATAGAACGCCACGCGCCTACTGCGTAGAACGGCGACTATCCCGTCTTACGGCGACTATCCCGTCTTACGGCGGAAGTCGCGCTTGTGGTCGGCCCGGTCGTGGGTTCCCTGGATAGCTGATTCAGCATCCAAGTGCCCCGGCCGGTCTTGCTGCTTGCCTTGCTTGCGATCAAGCGCCTCGCGGAACCTGCGCTTGTTTTCTTCGCTCGCAGATGGCTTATCTTCTGTGGGTTCCATACTCGCCAGCGTAGGCCACCTGCATAGCAATTCGCACGTCAGCCGTGTCGCGCCTCGATCTCTAGGGCTTCCCAGACCCGCGGTGCTACGATTGTGAGCAGTTGTCCGCATAGTTGTCGGGCAACAGACGGAGCAGGCTGGCAAGAAGCTGGTCACCGGTGGTAATTTTCCGAGTTATTCGGAGGCTTTCTACTGTTGACCAGACATGCGCCGCCACTCTAGGCATGCGCGTGAACCAAGCGTCCTTCTGCCCGCTCCTGCTCCTTGACGAGTCGCACACCACACGGGTGCGCGACGTAAAACAAAGGAGAAACCCCCGCATGGAGGGTCCAGAAATCACATTCGCCGAAGCCGTTCTCGATAACGGCAAGTTCGGCAAGCGCACCGTGCGCTTCGAAACCGGTCGACTCGCTCAGCAGGCACAGGGTGCCGTCGCTGCGTACCTCGACGAAGAAACAATGATCTTGAGCGCAACCAGCGCTGGCAAGCACCCGCGTGAAGGCTTCGACTTCTTCCCACTCACTGTGGATGTTGAAGAGCGTTCATACGCTGCAGGCAAGATTCCAGGCAGCTTCTTCCGCCGCGAGGGTCGCCCCTCGACGGAAGCGATTCTCGTCTGCCGTCTCATTGACCGCCCGATGCGTCCAACCTTCGTTGAGGGACTCCGCAACGAAGTTCAGATCGTTATTACCGTTCTGAGCATCGCTCCTGACGAGTTCTACGACGCACTGTCGATTAACGCTGCATCGCTCAGCACCCAGATCTCCGGGCTTCCGTTCTACGGTCCGGTTGCCGGCATCCGCCTCGCCCTCATCGGCGACCAGTGGGTTGCCTTCCCGAAGCACAGCCAGCTTGCTGACGCTGTCTTTGACCTCACTGTTGCTGGCCGCATGGTCACCAACGACAAGGGTGAAGAAGACATTGCCATCATGATGGTTGAGGCAGAAGCTACCGAAAACAGCTGGGAGCTCATCAAGGCAGGAGCCACGAAGCCCGACGAGGCTGTTGTTGCTCAGGGTCTCGAAGCGTCCAAGCCATTCCTTAAGCAGCTCGTCAAGGCTCAGCTCGAAGTATCGACAAAGGCTGCAAAGCCCGTTGCCGACTACCCGCTGTTCCCGCCGTACTCCGACCAGGCGTACAACGCGATTGACGAACTCGCTCAGGCAGAACTGCGCGACGTGTACAAGATCGCCGACAAGATCGAACGCCAGACCGCAGACGACGAGCTCAAGGCACGCGTCAAGGCTGAAGTTCAGTCGAAGGTCGACGCTGAAGAACTCAGTGCAGACGTCATCGGCATGGTTGGCGCCGCCTACAAGGCCGTCAGCAAGAAGGTTATGCGCGAGCGCGTACTGACCGAGGGAATCCGTATCGACGGCCGTGGCTTGAGCGACATCCGTGCGCTCGATGCTGAGGTCGAGGTCATTCCTCGCGTTCACGGCTCGGCAATCTTCCAGCGCGGCGAGACTCAGATCTTGGGTGTCACCACGCTGAACATGCTCAAGATGGAGCAGCAGATTGACTCACTGGCCCCAGTGACCAAGAAGCGCTACATGCACCACTACAACTTCCCGCCCTACTCGACCGGTGAGACCGGTCGCGTCGGTAGCCCGAAGCGTCGCGAGATTGGGCACGGCTTCCTCGCCGAGCGCGCTATCGCACCGGTGCTTCCTGCTCGTGAAGACTTCCCGTACGCGATCCGCCAGGTATCCGAGGCTCTCGGTTCCAACGGTTCGACCTCGATGGGTTCCGTCTGTGCTTCGACTCTGTCGCTGCTGAACGCCGGTGTGCCGCTGCGCGCACCAGTCGCCGGTATCGCCATGGGGCTCATCTCTGACGAGGTCAACGGCGAGACGCGTTACGCGGCTCTCACTGACATCCTCGGTGCTGAAGACGCCCTTGGCGACATGGACTTCAAGGTTGCCGGTACGAGCGAATTCGTCACCGCCATCCAGCTCGACACCAAGCTCGCTGGTTTGCCTTCGTCGGTTCTCGATGGCGCACTCAAGCAGGCCAAGGAAGCGCGCACTGCGATTCTTTCGGTGATCAACGCTGCAATCGATGCTCCTGACGAGATGGCCCCCACGGCTCCTCGTGTGATCTCGGTGCAGATCCCGATCGACAAGATCGGTGAACTCATCGGGCCCAAGGGCAAGAACATCAACCAGATCCAGGATGACACCGGAGCCGACATCTCGATTGAGGATGACGGAACCGTCTACATCGGTGCTGTTGATGGTCCTTCTGCCGAGGCTGCTCGCGCGGCGGTCAACGCCATCGCGAACCCGCTCAACCCTGAGGTCGGCGAGCGCTTCTTGGGTACGGTCGTGAAGATTGCTACCTTCGGTGCGTTTGTATCGCTCACCCCGGGCAAGGACGGACTGCTGCACATTTCTGAGGTCCGCAAGCTTGCCGGTGGTAAGCGTGTGGAGAACGTCGAAGACGTTCTCGGGGTCGGACAGAAGATCCAGGTTGAGATCACCAAGATTGATGACCGTGGCAAGCTCTCGCTCGCACCCGTCACTGACGAGACAGACGCAGAAGCAGCGGCCCCCGCTGACGAAAGCTAAGTCCCGCTCGACGTAGGTCAGTCTCAGCGCCCATTCTCAGAGAGGATGGGCGCTGAGTTGTTAATCAGCAGATTCTGGTTTTGCGGTCAGAACGGGGGTAGTCACCCCAGTCTGCCCTCCGTTGGGGTCGCGCTCAGTGGGGTGCGTGCCGCTATCCTGAGCGAGTGACCCGAATCACTACACCTTTTGATGACTTTATGAGCGACATGCTGCTGTGGCTCGATACCGCTTGGTACCTCTGGGTAGCTCTCGGCGTTGTTGTCGCTGTCGTTGTCGTTAGCGTTGTTGTCGCGAAGATGCGCAGCCGCGGCTACGAGCGCGTTCCGCATTACTATCGCCGCAACTCTTAGCTGTCTGTGCTGGAGTGCCCGATCAGTTGAGCTCGCGCAACGACATGGTCACGCAGCACGAAGCCAAGCATTGCGGGCGTGCTGCCCTCGGGCAGGTCGAGGAGCTCTACGTTGAGGGCGCTCAAGGTGAAGACGTAACGGTGTTGCCCATGACCAGCCGGTGGGGCGGCTCCCTGAAATGCTTCTAGCCTTAACTCATTGGCCACGGTGATTGCGCCGTTGGGCATGAGCTGAGACTCGGGATTTCCCGCGTCTTGGGGGAGTGACTCAACGCTGGCAGGAATGTTGTACACGGCCCAGTGCCACCAGCCGCTTCCGGTGGGGGCATCCGGATCGAACATCGTCAGGGCAAAACTCTTCGTGCCTGAGGGGAAGCCGTGCCAGTGCAGAGTGGGGGAGCGATCCTCGCCACCCGCTTGGGCAATACCGGATCGAGCGAACTTGGGCAGCTCTCCACCGGCTTCAAAATCCGGGCTCTCAAGAGTGAACGACGGTACTTCGGGCAGTTTCCAGTTGGGGTCGTTCATGGCAATGATCCTTTCGGTTGCTGAAATCGAACTGTGGCCATTATGACGACGATGGAGAGGAGTCGTCACGGGATACCGGCGCGAGGCGCACAAAAGGTGCATTGTGACACGGACTAATAACGATCCGTCTGTCCTTCGCGTGTTTGCCGCAGTGGCGGCATATTCTTGCCAAAAGCCTTGTGGGAGGCCGTTATGACGCAAGTAAACCCGACGCGATCATTGCCGGGCTCTACTCGCATGCTCCCAGAACCCGGGCACCATTTTGTGACTCGAGTCGTGGGATCATCCGACCTTCGAGTCTTCCCTCTTGCCCTGAGCGGCAACATCTTCGGCTGGACTGCGGACGACGCCGTTACGGCATCCATTTTGGATACCTTTGCCGATGGCGGTGGAAACTTTGTTGACACAGCGGACTCATACGCTTCGGGTCGTAGCGAGCTCATGATCGGCAAGTGGATGCGCACGCGGCGCAATCGCGATCAGATCGTAGTCGCTACGAAAGTGGGAAAGAGTCGCGACAACCCCGGCATGGGCGCTGGCGCGATAAAGCGTTCAGTGGATGCGTCCCTGGCTCGTTTGGGAACGTCGCACCTCGATCTGTTGTACTTGCACGTCGACGATGAGTCAGTCGACTTTGATGAGACTTTGCTTGCCGTTGATGAGCTTATCGGCGAAGGAAAGGTGCGGTACTTCGGAGGTTCTGATCACACCGGCAACCGGCTCATTCAGGCGCGAATTGCCTGCGGCCAAATGGGCGTGGCGCCCATGGTGGCGGTTCAGGCGCAGTACAACCTGCTGCACCGCCAAGAGTTTGAAACCGGACTCGCGCATGTTGCCGCAATTCAAGGTCTCGGTGTGATGCCACGTTTCGCGTTGGCGAGTGGTTTTCTGAGCGGAAAATATCGCCAGCGTTCTGACCTTGCGCTCAACTCCCGCGGTCACGATGCCGCGCGATATTTGCATCGCCGGGGAATCAAGATTGTGAATGCGCTCGACGCGGTCGCTGGCGAGCACGAAGAGAGCCTAGCTACTATCGCGTTAGCGTGGTTGTTGAACAAGCCCGGCGTTGTTGCGCCCGTCGTGAGCGCTAGCCGTGCCGAGCAGGTCCCGGAGCTGCTTGCTGCGGCACGCGTGCAGCTGACGCGCCATCAGTCTGCCGAGCTTGACCGCGTCTCTAGTTACTAGGGTGTCACCTACTGCAGGCGTTTAGACCGCAACGGCTTCGCCAAGCACACGCTTGACTACGCGAGCCATTGCGGCACCTGCGGCAATAGTGTCTCCGGCGTAGCCCCCAGCGAGAGCTCCGTCTTTGGCGAGCATGAGTTCATCAGCGGCATCGCCAGCAAAGGGATGGTCTGCCGAGCGCATGAGGGTGTACAGCGATTCGTTGTACCAGTCACGGTGATCGGAGATGAGCACGCGAACGGGGTGCGTGGGGTCAGGGAACTCGGCGACAACGTTGAGGAACGGGCATCCGCGGAAATCCGGCTTAGTGAGTTCTGCGGCCACTGACTCCAGGAGGGTCAGAACGGCATCATGAGGTGAGGCTGCGTTGTCGATGATGGACTGAACCTCGGACTCAACGACGGCACGACGGCTCTTCACGTACTCAAGGATGAGGTTGTCTTTTGAGCGGTAGTGCTTGTAAAAAGTGGCCTTAGTCACGCTGGACTGGGCAATGATGCGGTCTACGCCGACATTAAGAATGCCGTCTTGGTAGAAGAGAGTGTTGGCCGTGTCGAGGATGCGGCCTTTGGCAGGAGCGCGCTGCGCAGTCTCTGGTGTCTCAAATACCATCGCAGCGCACTCCTTCCGTGGAGGTTCTGATCAGGAACTTTCCCCACTTTGTGCGTCGCAAGATTTCGGGTTCAAGCGACGCGGTTTATTTTCGCGACCGGGTTCGGGTCTCGGTCACATGTTTTACATCACCGGGTTCGGGTCCCGGTGATGGGTTGTCGGCTTCGGGTGCCTAGAGAAAATATTAGCACATGAGGACATACAGACAAGTCTGTCTGTCCTCTTTTTCTTACCCCACTACGGGGGACGCAATTCACGGAACCAATGAGAGGGCCCCGCACCGTAAGTAATGACGTAGGCTCTTTAGCGATGAGCGACGCTGTGATTCTTCCTCTTGACCTTCCTGAACTGTCGTTCACCGCAACGGGCGACAGTCTCGTTCGTAGAACTGTTCTACCCAGCGGTGTTCGCATTCTGAGCGAGCAAGTTCCCGGTGCGCGCAGTGCGACGGTGGGCTACTGGGTGGCCGCAGGATCCCGCGACGAGCATCCTGAAACCTTCGGTGCAACGCACTTTCTCGAGCATCTGCTGTTCAAGGGCACGACCTCTCGCTCGGCACTCGACATCGCTGTGAGCTTTGATGCCGTCGGGGGTGAACACAATGCGATGACAGCGAAGGAATACACCTGCTACTACGCCAAAGTGCAAGACATCGACTTGCCCATGGCGATCGAAGTTATTGGTGACATGCTCACGTCGAGTCTTATCGACCCGACCGAGTTCGCCAACGAGCGCGGCGTGATCCTTGAAGAACTCGCGATGGCCGATGACGACCCCACCGACGTTGCGAGTGAGCGGTACTTCGAGGCCGTCTTTGGCGCACATCCGCTCGGACGCCCCATTGGGGGAAACCCCGACACGATCAACGCGATTTCGCGCGATGCCGTCTGGGATCACTACCGGTCGAACTACCGCCCCCAAGATCTCGTGATTACGGTGGCGGGAGCTGTTGATCACGACGAGCTTGTCGCCGCAATCTCGTCCTCGCTCGTTGCAGCAGGTTGGGATCTCGCGACTGAAGCAAATCCGGTTGCCCGCCGCGACGTTTCTAGCAGCGCTCGCTCCACTGTGCTGACCCCTGGTCAACGCTTGCACGTCACGCAGCGCCCCATTGAGCAAGCGAACATCATTGCGGGTGTCGAAGGCGTATCGGCCACAGACGGTCGTCGCGCCACGATGACAGTTCTGAACTCCATTTTGGGCAGTGGAATGTCATCCCGGTTGTTCCAGGAGGTCCGCGAAAAGCGCGGTCTTGCCTACTCCGTGTACTCCTTTTCGCCCAGCTATTCTGACGCGGGCGTGTTCGGAATCTACGCCGGATGCTCACCCGCCAAGGTCAGCCAAGTGACAGAACTGATGCTCGACGAGTTCCATAAACTTGGCACAGCACACGTGACCGACGAAGAAATAAGTCGCGCTATCGGTCAATTGCGCGGGGCATCCGCGCTCGCGCTCGAAGACTCAGACTCTCGCATGTCGCGACTCGGTCGTAGCGAACTCACCCTCGGCGAGTTCGTCGATCTTGATGCCTCGATTGCGCGCATCTCGGCGGTAACCGCCGATGACATCCAAGAACTTGCTCAAGAACTCTCTTCCCGGCCCCTCTCAGTTGCAGCTGTGGGCGCCGTCAACGAAGAGATGTTCTCCGGTATCGATCTCGGCAGCGTTGCCGAGAGCTAGATCGACAAAGGAATGATGATGGCCCATTACTTGTACCTCGTGCGACACGGCGAGCAGCAAGACGCAGAACACGGTTTGCCCGACGGTCCGCTTTCGGGCAAGGGCGTGCGGCAGGCTCAAGCGATCTCCGAACGGCTGAGCGGGGTGCCATTTACGCGCGCTTTCCATTCACCGTTGCAACGCGCCGCTGAGACTGCTGCGATTATGACCGAGCGGATGCCCTCTCTCGAGTCACAGCCGACGACGCTGCTGATGGACTGCATCCCTAGCGGCCCCACTCCTGACATGCCTGCCGCCTTTGAGCCCTTCTTTGGCTCCGTGACAAATGAAGAGATTGATGCCGGGCAGGCTCAGATGGAAGACGCCGTAGCGGAGTTCCTCACGCCTGCGCGGGAAGACCGGCATGACCTATTGATCACTCACAACTTTGTAATCTCATGGTTCGTCCGCGAAGTTCTCGGGGGCGATCAGTGGCGCTGGCTCGGCCTCAATCAGGCCAATTGCGGTCTGACGATCATCCGGGTGCGCAGCACGAAGCCGCCCGTTCTTGTGAACCACAATGACCTCGGACACCTTCCAGTTGAGCTGCGCACCGGGATGCCGAGCGAACAACCGTATTAAGCGCGGCGCTGACGGGGTGCTTCTGTGCCACGCGGCGTTAGATGAGCGACTTGAGATACCAGCTCGTGGCGTTGGGGTTGTCGTTGTACGGCGCGCACGGCTCGAAGCCGCTCGAGCGGTACAGTCCACCTGCGGCAGCGAGGCTTTCATTGGTGTCGAGCACAAGTTCGGTCGCACCCCACTCGCGAGCGCGGCGTTCCAACTCATCAAGCAATTGGCGCCCAAGACCAGCACCACGACCTTCGGGGCGCACCCAGAGATGCTTCACTTCGTACCGCCCTGGCTCAAGCTGGCGAATCCCTCCACAGCCTAGAGCGACGGGTGGTGTGGCACCTTCGGCCTCGCTGTTGTCGCGTTCAACAACCACGAAGACCCCGTGAGGCGCAGTGAATTGTTCCCTACTGGGGAACGTCGTGACATAGCCAGAAGGCGTAGGGAATGTTTCGGCTCGATAGGTGAAGTATTCGGTCAACAGTTCGAGAGCGAGAGCATCCGTGACAGGGAGAGATCGAAACTGGGGCACTAGACCACAGTACTCGCGCTGGTATCGCCTCAGGGCGGGGATGAGGATTCACGGAGAGGGTCTGTGCCCGCGCTCATGATTGGTAGATTTGGATAATGACAACGAAAGTAGCGGTAGTCGGAGCAAGCGGTCGCATGGGCACATACATCAGCGGCGTCGTCGTAGAATCCACTGACTTCTCGCTTGTTGCTTCCCTCAATTCGCGTTCGGAGCTCAGCGAAATGCTCGATGCCGACATTGTCGTGGATGTCACGGAGCCGAGTGTTTCGCCCGCTGTGGTCGATTTCGCCGTCCGCAATGGCAAGAGTGTTCTCGTCGGTACTTCGGGCTGGAGTGAGGATCGAGTGCAGGGTTTGCGTTCCCTCCTGACGGAAACACCCGAAGTCGGCGTTGTCATTATCCCGAACTTCTCGCTTGGTTCTGCGCTCGCCACCTCATTCGCTGCTGCCGCCGCTCGCTACTTCGATTCGATTGAGATTATCGAGAGTCATCATGCGGCCAAGGTGGATTCTCCCTCCGGCACAGCCGTCCGAACGGCCGAACTTATGGCCGATGCCCGCGGCGTGCGAGGGCCAGCCCTCGCACCTCACGTCGACCAGCGCGCGCGAGGCGAGCAGGTTGCCGGAATCCCCGTGCACAGCCTGCGCATGACGGGGGTAATTGCCCACCAGCAAGTTATTTTCGGCGGGCCAGGTGAAGTGCTCACTATCGATCACCGCACGATGTCTCAAGACTCATACAAGGCCGGCATCCTGCTCGGCTTGCGCGCCGTACCCACTGCTCAGGGTGTGACGGTTGGTCTCGACGAACTCATTGACCTTTCCCCGTCCGGAACGGCCACCGAGTGAGGACTCGTATTGCCGCGTTCGTCATGGTGGCGCTTCTCGCGATATATCTCGTCTTCGTTATCAACTACGCGACTATCCTGATCCGCACCGACGAGACGATCGTGAACGTGATGGGGTGGGCGCTGATCGTGCTGCCCCTTATTGGGTTCTGGGCACTCGCTGCGGAGCTCTTCTTCATTGTGCGAGCCCAACGTCTTCTCGCGACAATTACTGATGAAGGTACGGTGCCGGATGACGTGGTCGAGCTGCTGCCGAGCGGTCGTCCAGATCCGGCTGCTGCCGATCTCGCCTTCGAGCGTTATCGCGTTGAGGCGCAAGCGGAACCGGAGTCGTGGCGTGCGTGGTTGCGTTTAGGGCTCGCATACGACGCAAGCGGTGACCGCGGCAGGGCGCGTTGGGCTACCCGTCGCGCTATTGCCCTGTCTCGGGGCAAAACACCACGCTAAGCGTGGTGAGTTCGAGGCTGCCAGCACGCAGGCGCGAGCGCGCAGTGGTCGCCAGCGGTATTAGTCGACGAACGCCTCGATAGCCTGCTCGATTGTGGAGTGAGCGAACGTGAACCCTGTGCTCGCGAGCGTGGGCGATTGAACGTTCTCATCGACCAGGATGAGGTCTTTACCGGCGTCGCCCAGCATCCTGAATGCAAAGCTCGGCACGACGAGCCAGTGCGGTTTTTTCATCTGGCGTGCAAGCGTCTTGGTCACCGTCTCGGCTGTCGCGGGCGTTGGGCCAACGAGGGAGACAACTCCGGAGTAATCGCTGCGCAAGAGATGCACGATCGCGGCAGCTTCGTCGTGAAGGCTAATCCATGGCCAATACTGTTGTCCGCTTCCGAGGCGGCTGCCCGCTCCCAATCGAGTCAGCAAGTTCAGGGGGGTGAATGCACCACCATTGCCGACCACAATTCCGGTGCGGAACATGACGAGTCGTGTGGTCGCCGGTGTCAGCCTGGCTGCCTGTTCCCACGCGTGCACGACGTCGCTCAGAAAACCAGTGCCCTTGCTCGACTCGTCAGTGAGCACCTCACCGGGACGGCTGCCGAAATAGCCAACCGCCGAGCCACTGAGAAAGACTGCCGGCGGTGCCGAAGCTCGCCGAATCGCCTCTGCCAAGGTGCGAGTACCCTCGACGCGAGATCGCAAGATTTCACGCTTATAGCTGGGCGTCCAGGGGATTTTTCCTGTGCTCGCGCCTGCGAGATTGATGACGGCATCCGCTTCTTCGATGGCTCGATCATCGATGGTTCCTCCGTTTGGATCCCACCGATACTCGCCTGCTCCCTGCGGCTCGCGGCGTACGAGCCGCAGCACCTCAAAGCCGGCGGCTTCCAGCTGGGCAACGAGTTCGGTGCCGATATAGCCGGATGCGCCCGCGACGAGGACGCGAGAGACGGAGGGCGCAGACGCAGCGTCACTCATAGTTAGGCCAAGCTCGCTTCTAGAGTGATGGACGTTCCGGCAAGGGCACGCGATACGGGGCACCCTTCTTTAGCTTCTGTCGCCAGTCGCTGGAAGTCGTCGTCGCTCAGGTTCGCGACTTTGGCGCTGACGAGCAAATGGCTGCCGGTGATTCCTTCGGCCGGATCAAACGTGACAGCAGCCGTGACTTGCAGGCTCTCGGGTGGAGTGCCGTTTTCGGCTAGTCCGTTGGAGAAGGCCATCGCGAAGCACGAGGCGTGTGCTGCCCCGAGGAGTTCTTCGGGATTGGTCGTTCCTGCTTGGCCTTCGGACCGCGCAGCCCACGTCACGGGGAATTCTGCGGCATCCGAGGAATCGAGAGATGTCGTTCCCTTACCGCTGAAGAGGTCTCCGAACCAGAGTGTTGTTGCTTCGCTCGTTACAGGCATTGCCGTTCCTTTCGTCGATGCCCACACTATGCGCTAGCTGAACGCTCGGGGTGAGAAAGCGGTGTGAAATCGTGGAAGATCGTGTGCTGGGGCGAAAGTTGTGCGCGACTTCGCTGCGAGCCATCCTCCGGTGTCACTTCAGATAAGTACTATGGTTCCGATGGCAACCACGATCGCAACCCCATACGAAGATTTGCTGCGCGACACCCTCGCAAACGGCGTGATCAAGGGTGATCGCACGGGCACGGGCACACGCAGTGTGTTCGGTCGACAGTTGCGGTTCAACCTTGCCGAGGGTTTTCCTCTCATCACAACGAAGCGCGTTCACTTCAAGTCGATCGCCTACGAACTGTTGTGGTTCTTGCGCGGCGAGAGCAACGTGTCATGGTTACGCGATAACGGTGTCACCATTTGGAATGAGTGGGCGGATGCCGCGGGCGAGCTCGGTCCCGTTTATGGCGTGCAGTGGCGTTCCTGGCCCACCCCCTCGGGCGAGCAGATTGACCAGATCTCTGACGTCATCGAGCAAATCAAGTCCAACCCTGATTCTCGACGCTTAATTGTCTCCGCGTGGAATCCCGCAGACATTCCGAACATGGCTCTCGCGCCGTGTCACGCGTTCTTCCAGTTCTATGTCGCCGACGGCAAACTGTCGTGCCAGCTCTACCAGCGAAGCGCAGACCTGTTCCTCGGAGTGCCCTTCAATATTGCGAGCTACGCCTTGCTCACCCACATGGTTGCCGAACAGACCGGGCTTGAGGTCGGAGACTTTGTCTGGACGGGTGGCGATTGCCACATCTACGACAACCACGTCGAGCAAGTAACCGAGCAGTTGACGCGCGAACCTTACGCTGCGCCCCAACTGAAAATCACGAGCACGCCCGCGAGCATTTTTGATTACGCCTACGAAGATTTTGAGATCGTCGGCTACGAACACCACCCCGCGATCAAGGCACCGGTCGCAGTGTGAGCGACGCGACCCGTAACGTGTCGGTCGCGCTGATGTGGGCACAGTCCGCCGGGGGCATCATCGGCCAGAACGGCTCGATGCCGTGGCATCTTCCTGAAGACCTCGCGCACTTCAAAGAGCTGACTCTCGGCAGCCCGGTGATCATGGGGCGCAAAACGTGGGACTCCTTGCCTCCACGCTTTCGCCCGCTGCCTGGGCGCCGCAATATTGTCGTCACTCGTCAAAAGTCGTGGAGCGCGCAGGGAGCAGAAGTTGCTCATAGTGTTGCCTCCGCGATTGAGCTGGCTGCGGCATCCGTCGACCAAGCCGGTGATGCAGAGAGTGAGTCCCTCGATACCGTGTGGGTTATCGGGGGCGCCGAGATCTTTGCTTCGGTTCTCGAGAACGCTGACCGGCTCGAAATCACCGAAATTCACGAGACCTTTGACGGTGACACGGTAGCTCCACAACGCGACGGCGGTTGGATGCTCGTAGCTAGTGAGCCGAGCGACGGCTGGCACACATCATCGACCAATCTTCGTTACCGATTCTTGAGTTACGAGAACCAGCGGTCTCAGCAGCGGTAGCCTAGAGGGGTGACTATTGAAAATCCCTTCGGCCAAGTCCTTGTTGCGCTCATCACGCCTTTCACCGCAGACGGTGAAGTGAGTTGGCCTGACGTAGAGAAGCACATTGACGATGTGATCAGTTCTGGTGCCGACGGCATTGTCGTCACCGGCACCACGGGGGAGACGAGCACGCTCACCGACCCCGAGAAGATCAAACTGGTTGAGGTCGCGAAGTCTGTCTCTGCGGGACGCGCCAAGATCATCACTGGTGGTGGCTCGAATGAGACCGCACACGCCATTGAGCTCTACAAGGCAAGTGAGAAAGCCGGCGCTGACGGCGTCATGATCGTCACGCCGTACTACAACAAGCCGACTCAGGCCGGAGTGCTCACACACTTCCGCATGATTGCCGATGCCACTGACTTGCCGGTGATCTTGTACGACATCCCTGGCCGCACCGGCATCCCGATCACGTACGAAACTATTCTTCGTGCGGCCAAGCACCCCAACATCCTTGCGGTAAAAGACGCGAAGGGTGACTTCAGCGAGGTCAGCCGCGTGCTCAACCAGACTGACCTCATGTACTTCTCGGGTGACGACTCGAACGTGCTACCGCACCTGTCCATTGGGGCTTCAGGGCTCATCGGTGTGACGGCAAATATCGCGCCCGCGCCGTACCGAGTGATCGTGGATGCCGTGAACGCGGGCGATCTCGCTACTGCGACAGCCGCGCACCAAGCGCTTGAGCCGCTCGTTCGCGCTGCAATGACGCATGTGCCTGGCACCGTCGCCGCTAAATACATTCTTCACGGCCTGGGCCGTATTTCGAGTCCGCGTGTGCGTTTGCCGCTCGTGGGACCGGAAGATGCCGAGGCTGCTCAGATCGAAGATGAGTTGGCGCTCGTGGGCACGATTGAGGGGCTCGATTTGTCGAACTTCCGTCCTGACCGCAACGCTGCCGCAGGCGGAGCACTCCCCAAGATTGCGGGAGCTACCCGCTAGTTTCCCCGCGGGGGTAGGCTCTGCCCTGGGCACGGCCCACACTTTTAGCACGGGGGCTGACGGCCCCACCCCACTAACTGCAAGGTACTGAATGCCCGTTTCTGTTTTTGACCCGCCCGCACTTGAGAAGGGCACGCTCCGTGTGACCCCGATTGGTGGTCTTGGCGAAATTGGTCGCAACATGACCACTTTCGAGATTGATGGCAAGATCCTCATCGTTGACTGCGGGGTCCTGTTCCCCGAGGAGCACCAGCCGGGTGTCGATCTGATCCTGCCCGACTTCAGCTCCATCCGTGATCGTCTCGATGACGTACTGGGCATTGTGCTCACTCACGGTCACGAGGATCACATCGGTGCTGTTCCGTATCTCTTGCGTTTGCGCCAAGATATTCCGTTGATCGGGTCCACGCTCACGCTCGCGCTCATCGAGGCCAAGCTCAAAGAGCACCGCATCAAGCCTTATACCCTCAACGTTACTGAGGGGCAGAAGGAGAAGATGGGGCCGTTCGATCTCGAGTTCGTTGCGGTAAACCACTCGATTCCGGATGCTCTTGCTGTGGCAATCTCGACGGTTGCCGGCACTGTGCTGCACACGGGCGACTTCAAGATGGATCAGCTTCCGCTTGACAACCGCATTACTGACTTGCGTGCTTTTGCGCGGCTGGGTGAAGCGGGAATCGACCTGTTCCTCTCCGATTCCACTAATGCTGACGTTCCCGGCTTCACGCCGAACGAGCGCGACATTGGTCCCGTTCTTGAGGCCGTCATCGCCAAAGCACCACGTCGCGTTATTGTCGCGAGCTTCTCTAGCCACGTGCACCGCGTTCAGCAGGTTCTGGATGCCGCGATCGCCAACAATCGCAAGGTTGTTCTCATGGGGCGTTCCATGGTCCGCAACATGGGCATCGCGGCTGATCTCGGGTTCCTCAAGGTGCCCGACGGCGTGTTGTTGGACGCCAAGAAGGCTGTCAACTATCCCGATAACCAGCTCGTGTACATGTCAACGGGTAGCCAAGGTGAGCCGATGGCGGTGCTCGCGCGCATGGCCAACATGGAGCACCAAATCGAGGTCGGCCAGGGCGACACTGTCATCCTCGCATCGAGTCTGATCCCCGGCAACGAGAACGCGGTCTACCGTGTCATCAATGGCCTCACCAAATTGGGTGCCAATGTCGTGCACAAGGCCAACGCAAAGGTTCACGTCTCTGGCCACGCTGCAGCGGGCGAGTTGCTTTATTGCTACAACATTCTTCGCCCCAAGAACGTATTGCCGGTGCACGGCGAATATCGTCACTTGGTTGCCAATGCGAACCTGGCGATTCAATCGGGCGTTCCGGCCGAGAACACGATCATCGCTGAAGACGGCACCGTGATTGACCTCAAGGACGGCACTGCCGCGGTTGTTGGTCAGCTCGATGTGGGGCTGGTTTATGTTGACGGTTCGAGCGTCGGCGAAATCACTGATGCCGACCTCAAGGATCGACGCATTCTGGCTGAAGAGGGGTTCATCTCCATCTTCGTCGCTGTGGATGCTCAGACCGGCAAGGTCATCGTCGGGCCCGAAATTCAGTCGCGTGGCTTTGCCGAAGACGAGAATGTATTCGATGCTGTGCTTCCTCAGGTCGTGAAGGCTTTGACGGATGCCGCAGAGAACGGAACTCGCGACACGCACGCGTTCGCTCAGGTCGTTCGTCGCACGGTGGGGCGCTGGGTTAATACGCAGCATCGCCGCCGCCCGATGATCGTTCCGGTCGTGATCGAGGCATAACGTTCACGAATGGCGCGGAAGCTTCGGCTTCCGCGCCATTCGTGTACCCCGCGGGCTTTCGGCCTCCGCAGCCTATCTGACTGAGATGGCGCTGGACCGTTTGCGATAGACGTTTGTGCACTCGGGATCGTTGGGCTTGTTTTTCGATGCCCGAAGTGATCTGATGTGAAGATTGCTCGGCTGTGTCGGCTGGGCCTTTTTAGATGTGGGGTTTCAATTGGGCGTTGCGCGCAGGTGGGTGTTCCCCATCATTTGGATGCTTATTTTCGGAGTGATCGCGGCAGCGCTCGTAAAATTTGCCTTCTTCGGCGATGCGCTCAACGCCGAAAGCCTCGAGTATCCGACTGTCGCGATCGAAGAGCAGCACTATCAAGTCGCCACGGGAACAATCACCAACGATGTGGAGCTGACGGGAAGCATCGCGGCCGCCGCGCCGGTACCAATTCCGGCGACGCTCTCGGGCGAGGTTCGCGAAGTAGCGGTCTCGGCCGGGCAGTCAGTAAAGAAGGGGCAGGAGATCCTCAAACTTCGAGCTGAGGTGGTCAACCCCGATGGAACGTCGGGAACTCAATGGAAGATCGTTGAGGCGCCCGCTAGTGGCAAGCTCACCGATTTCACAGCTCTTGTGGGATCGTCTTTTCAAGTGGGCTCTCCGGTGGGGAACGTTGCACCGCCGTCGTACATTGTGAGCGGAACGGTACCGTCAGAACAGCTCTATCGATTGGTTGATCGGCCCACAGAAGCAACCGTCGCCATCAATGGTGGGCCGGCACCCTTCACGTGCACGGGGCTGAGCATCACGTTCGCGTCCGCGAGCGACGCGGGCGCTGAAGCAGCAACCGGGCCGACGGTGTCGTGCACAGTGCCGAGTGACGTCGTGGTGTTTCCGGGTCTCACCGCCGACATCACGATTGCAGGCGGGATTGCCGAGGACGTCATGATGGTGCCGATCACCGCAGTCGAGGGTGTTGCCGGCACGGGAAACGTTCATTTCATCATGCCGGATGGCACCACTGAACTGCGGGAAGTGGTTCTGGGGCTCAATGATGGCGTGAATGTCGAAGTAGTATCAGGGCTCGAAGTGGGTGACACTATCTTGCAGTTCGTTCCCGGCGCCGAAGCCGGTGATGACGAGGTGCTCCCCGACAACTGCTTCAAAGAAGCAGACGAAGTGGTGTGCTACTAATGCCATTGCTTTCGCTTGAGGATGTCACTCGATCGGTCGAACTCCCCGATTTTTCGCAACTTGAGATCCTCAAAGGCGTCACTCTTGACGTTGAGGTAGGTGACCACATCAGTATTGTGGGGCGGTCGGGCTCCGGAAAATCTACGTTGCTCAACCTCTTGGGGCTCATTGATAACCCCACGACGGGCCGAATCGTGTTCGATGGCGAGCCACTCGAGAAGCTTGCTGGTCGTAAGCGAGATCGTAAGCGCGGGCGAGACGTTGGCTTTATTTTCCAGCAGTTCAATCTCCTTGCCGGCCGCACCGCCCTCGAGAATGTGATGACCCCTTTGCTTTATGCCTCGGGTCGCCAGTTTTGGCGTCGCAAGGTCATTGCGGCGGAGATGCTCGAGCGCGTTGGGCTCGGCGGGCGAATCGACTCTATGCCAGAAAAGCTCTCGGGCGGCGAACAACAACGCGTCGCGATTGCGCGGGCGCTGGTGCGCGGCCCACGTTTAATTCTTGCTGACGAACCGACAGGTGCATTGGATGTTGAGACCGGTAAAACGGTGATGGCCTTGCTCGACGATGTTGCTGAGCAGTCAGGCGCGGCATTGATCACGATTACGCACGACCCCAACGTCGCTGCGCTCGCCCGACGGCATTACCGTCTGGACAACGGAGTCTTAGAAGCGATCGACGTGCACAAGATGCTCGCGGCCAGCCTCCCCGAGGCTGCGCTATGAGCTGGTGGCGCACGAGGAAGCGCGATAGCCCGTCAGGCGATTCCGCGACTGACGCTGCCGCGGTGAGCAGTGAACTCGAGGGGAGCGACGAGTCGCTTATCGAGGCGACTATCGATCCCGAAAGCACCGTCGCCGGTACCGAAGGTGGACTGACGGTGCCGACGCCATCAGGCTCGGCGAACGTGACGGCAGAGCCCGAAGCATCGGCTGACGTGGTGGCACGTTCTCGTTCTAGTGAGCTGGTTGTATCGCGCCCTGAGCCCCGCGGCGCCATTGTTAGCGGTGTCGTAGGCGCCGTGGTCGAAGCGTGGGACGAGGTTCGCATCAATCGCACCCGCGTGCTGTTGAGTCTGATCGGTATTGGCGTTGCGGTGTGCGCGCTCGCGACCGTAGTGGGCGCGGGAACGGTCTTTGGCCAGGCCCAGACCGAGCAGTTCGAGCGGGGAAGTGGTCGCCCCGCAACAATCGCGGTATATCCACCATTTCAGGAAAATGGCGCCCAGAATCTTGATACGACGACGTTCGTCGCCAGTATGGAAAGCATTATTGAGCGCTACCAAGTTAGTCACGCGACTCCGCTATTGCGGGGGAGCGTTACGGCAAACTTCGTGAATGGCACGCAGTACACAGCCGTACAGGGAGTCAGCGCTGCGTACGGCGTGATGCACCGAGTTGAGCTGGGTGAGGGGCGCTGGCTCACGAACGAGGATGCCAATCGTCTTGCTCCTGCCGTCGTCATCAACGATGAGTTTTATGAGCAACTGGGGCGCCCAGACTTGCGAACTCATCCAACGATTGTGCTGGACGGAGAGACGACGACGACGGCGATTGTGGTCGGGGTGTTGCTTCCAGAGCCATTCGCCACGGGCCTCAATCTCTCGATGCTCGCGGAACCATTCCGTGCGCTCGTGGGCTCGTCTGCCGAACAGCAACCCGATGTCAGTTACGAACTCTGGGTGCCCGAGGAACAGTCTGCGCAACTGCAAGAGATCATTAGTCGCGATATTGCCGGTGATTTTGGCGAGGGGTGGACGCCGAACGTCAACCGAAATGACTATCTCGCGTGGGGTGGTCCCAGTCCGCTCGAGCCACTGCAGTGGGTTATCGGAGGTATTGCGGGTCTGATCCTTCTGCTTGGGGGCCTTGGTCTAGTCAACATCTCTCTAGTGACGGTCAAATACCGCGTTCGAGAAATCGGTGTTCGTCGAGCGTTCGGAGCCACTGCAGGTCGAGTTTTCTTTGCCGTGATGATGGAAAGCGTTGTCGCGACAGTTGCCGCCGGCGTCATCGGTGTTGCCCTCGCTATCGTCATCGTTCAAAACCCGGCAGTGCAAGATCTCATTGCACCCGGCGTTCAAGATCTACCGCCATTTCCTTTGGATGCCGCGCTTATCGCCCTCGGTGCGTCCGCCGCCGTTGGTGCGCTCGCAGGATTGATGCCGGCTCTCGTTGCCGTCAAAGTGAAGGTGATCGACGCAATCCGGTACTAGAACCGGGTGGCCGTACTGTCGCGCGCTCGCGTCGTACGGTGAGTGTCGTTGCGTCGCTCTGACGGGGGCCACCGGTAGCGTTGAATTATGGCTACGCGTACAACGTCGACCTCGCGCTCGGGTGCGTCGAAACCGCGCGCCAAGAACACTGCGAATAAGACTCAAGCAACCAAGCGGCTTCCTCGAGGCAAGCAAGCGCCCGTCGAGCCGGAAGGTCCCCTCACCAAGTTATGGCTTGCGCTTGCGCACATGGTGGGCGGCGCATTTCGCGTATTTGGGCGCGAAGAACTCACGAAAGATGAGCGGCGCGATGGCGTGCCGTTTCTGTTCTTTCTGCTTGCCATCGTTGGCGCGATCGTTGAGTGGTTCAATCCCACTGATTCTGTGGCGATCGCGCTCGATGCCTACACGTTCGGCGGCCTCGTTGGTCGCGTAGCCTTTGCGCTTCCGGTGATCCTGCTGCTGCTCGCAGTGTGGATGTTCCGGCATCCATCGAGCGTGCACGATAACGGTCGTATTGGTATCGGGCTCAGCGTTCTTATCGCCACCGTTGCTGCTCTGTGCCACGTCTTCAGCGGACAGCCTCACCCGTCCGAGGGCGCTGAAGTTATCGCCAGGGCTGGGGGAGTGTTTGGCTGGCTTCTGGCCAATCCGCTTCTTTGGCTTGGCGGCGAGTGGCTTGCCGTTCCGCTCATCGTGGTACTTCTGGTGCTTTCGATCTTCATTATTACCAAGACACCACCTAATCGCCTGCCTTCGCGTCTTCGTGAGCTGTATGCGTACCTCTTCGGTGCTCAATTGCAGACTGATGAAGAACGTGCGGCGGCAAAGTCGCAGGCCGCTGGCAACAACAACGACTCTGTCCAGTTCGGTTCCCTGACCGACCTTGGTCTCGGCGACAACGACACTGGTTCTTTGCCATGGTGGCGCCGCAATAAGTCGCAGCAGACCGAAGACAAAGCGTTCGACAGTCCTGTCATCGGCCGAGACCAGGCGACTGAAGTTGTTGATCCTGCGCCGAAGGCCGCACCAACGCCGCCTCCCGCGGCGAAAGATCTCACCAAAAAAGAAGACGAGTTTGGTGTCGAACTGCTTGAAGATCTCCTCAAAGCAGAAGAGGCGGTCAAGAAATATGCGACCGGCGAAGTGGATGCTCCCGCTACCGGTGTCCGTGACGACGGCCCCGGCATTCTCCCCGGTTTCACTACCAAGGCGAGTGAAAAGGGTAACGCGGGCGAGTTCGACGGACCGCACGAGACAAGTCCGCAGCAGTCCCAAGTGGCTTACCGTCTACCTCAGGCTTCCATGCTGTCCGCGGGTACGCCGCCCAAGTCGCGCTCTGCCGCCAATGACGAAGTCGTCGCTGCGATCACTGAAGTCCTCAAGCAGTTCAGTGTGGATGCAACCGTCACAGGCTTTAGTCGCGGTCCTTCGGTAACTCGCTACGAGCTTGAGCTCGGCCCGGGCGTGAAGGTCGAACGCGTCACGGCGCTTGCCCGCAACATCAGCTATGCGGTGGCGAGCAACGAAGTAAACATCCTGTCGCCGATCCCGGGCAAGAGCGCGATCGGTGTCGAGATCCCCAACAAGGACCGCGAGATCGTCTCTCTTGGTGACGTGCTGCGGTCAAGCGCCAGTACCAAGAGTGAGCATCCCATGACGATTGGTCTTGGCAAAGATGTCGAGGGCGGCTTCGTTGTCGCGAACCTCGCCAAAATGCCTCACCTGCTGGTCGCGGGTTCGACCGGTTCTGGTAAGTCAAGCTTCGTGAACTCAATGATCACGTCAGTTTTGATGCGCGCTAAGCCTGCCGAAGTGCGCATGGTTCTCATCGACCCCAAGCGCGTGGAACTGTCGATTTATGCGGGTGTTCCGCACCTCATCACGCCCATCATCACGAACCCCAAGAAAGCTGCTGAAGCTCTTGCGTGGGTCGTGAAAGAGATGGACATGCGCTATGACGATCTCGCAAGTTTCGGTTACCGCCACATTGATGACTTCAACCGCGCGGTGGTTGCTGAAGAGATCAAGCTTCCCGAGGGCAGCCAGCGCAAGCTCAAGCCCTACCCGTACTTGCTGATCGTTGTTGACGAGCTTGCCGACCTCATGATGGTGGCACCGCGTGATGTCGAAGACTCGATCGTTCGTATCACTCAGTTGGCCCGCGCCTCCGGTATTCATCTCGTGCTTGCCACCCAACGCCCGAGCGTGGACGTTGTGACGGGGCTGATCAAAGCGAACGTGCCGTCGCGGCTTGCGTTCGCGGTCTCGAGCATGACCGACTCTCGCGTGATTCTCGACCAGCCGGGAGCCGACAAACTTATCGGCCAAGGTGACGCGCTCTTCCTGCCGATGGGGGCGTCGAAGGCTATCCGTGTTCAGGGTGCTTGGGTGCCCGAGAGCGAAGTTGCCGAGATCGTGCAGCATGTGATTGCTCAAGCACAGCCGGAGTACCGCAACGATGTGACTGCCGTCGCTGAGAAGAAGCAAATCGATGCTGACATCGGTGACGACCTCGAAGTGTTGCTCGCCGCTGCGGAACTCGTCGTCAGCACCCAGTTCGGATCGACGTCGATGCTTCAGCGCAAACTTCGCGTCGGCTTCGCCAAAGCAGGGCGACTCATGGACTTGCTGGAGTCTCGAGAAATCGTTGGCCCCTCCGAGGGGTCGAAAGCTCGAGACGTGCTCGTGACGGCGGAACAGCTTCCTTCTGTGCTCGCACGACTGCGTGGGGAGGACTCTCCCGCTCCGGTTGACGCGGTAGAGGAGTCGCTCAGCGGTTACGATGAAGTAGAAAGCGCTTCAGATGAAGACGCTTGGAATTTGACCGATCGGGAGTGATCGCGTGGGTGAACAACCTGTTTCGGAGTCCACTCCACCTGCAGTACGAGGCAATTCGATGCGTGGGCGAGTGCTCAGGCACGGCGATACGCCAGCCTCTAACGGCAACATCGCCAACATCATTACCGTGGTGCGCATTCTCCTCGCGCCGGTCTTCATCTGGCTCCTCCTGCTCGACAACGGAGAGATGGGACTCCTCCGCTACATCGCGGCAGCGCTCTTTATCGTCGCAATTGTCACCGATGCGGTTGACGGCCATTTAGCCCGCGGGCGAAACCTCATAACGAATGTTGGGATCATTCTTGATCCGATTGCCGACAAAGTACTCACCGGTGGTGCGCTTGTTGCCCTGTCGATTCTGGGCGAACTGCCGTGGTGGATTACGATCCTGATTCTGGTTCGTGAGTTCGGCATCACGATTTACCGCTTCGCAGTGCTCTCGAAAGTCGTTGTTCCCGCCTCGCGTGGAGGAAAGTTGAAAACGATCCTTCAGGCGGTAGCGATTTCGTTGTTCCTCGTCCCGCTCTCTACCGTTGTCGGCGTGTGGATCCTCTGGCTCAATTGGTCGGTCATGGCGATCGCTGTCGTGTTGACGGTCTACACCGGCATCGAGTACTTGTGGCAAGCATGGCGCCACACGCGCACAACGAACCCGACGAACCCCAACCCAGGAGTGTGACCCTTCTCCCGTGACTACTGAAGAACTCGCTACAAAGATCGTGGCGATTCTCACCGAACAACGTCTGACTCTCGCACTGGCCGAGTCCCTCACAGGGGGCCTACTCTGCGCCTCGCTTGTCGCCGTTCCTGGCGCCTCTGCTGTCCTCAACGGCTCAGTGGTCGCGTACAACACGGCTATCAAGCATCAGGTTCTGGGCGTCGACGCAAGCCTGCTGGCTATTCATGGCACGGTGTATCCGGATGTCGCAGCTCACATGGCGATGGGAGCCCGAGACATTCTGGGGGTTGGCGACCAGCAGGCATACTTTGGTTTGGCGACGACGGGGGTCGCCGGGCCCGGGCCGCATGAAGGAAAAGAGCCGGGAACTGTGTTCATCGGTTTCGCGGCCACAGGTTTCGTCGAGACTCGGAATTTCCAGTTCACAGGCGGTCGCCACGCGATCCGGCAGCAGGCTGTTCATGCCGCGTTGGAGTGTCTGCACGACTACCTCACGTCGGAGGACTAACTCCTTAGCGAGCGCCTGAAGCTCATCGCGCGCTCCCCACACAGGCGGGGGAAGGTTGATCGCCCCACAACTGGTTACAGAATCCTCAGAGTGGCGGGAATATCCCACGTTTCGGTGCGGTTACAGTAAGCGAACTCACAAGGCTTCTCCAGCGTGGAGCGGTTAGAGTTCTGAACATAAAAGTGGCTGTAGTCTTGATTACCCAGAAGAATCTGGTCGCACGATTCAGTCAGAAAGGGAGTGTCCAATGGTTCTAGTTCGTCAAGAAATCGGTGACGTTCTCCGCGACTTCCGCTTGCAAAAGGGACGCACCCTTCGTCAGGTCGCGAGCAAGGCGAGCGTTGCTCTTGGTTACCTCAGTGAAGTTGAGCGTGGTCAGAAAGAGGCCAGTTCAGAGATTCTCGCGTCGGTGGCTGAGGCACTCGATACACCTATCTCGGTGATTATGCGTGAAGTCGGCGACCGACTAGCGGTCATCGAAGGCGCAACCACGATCCCCGATACGCTGCCCGACGAGCTCGTCGCAGAGTTCGATTCCAACTTAATTACGCGCTAGTTCAGCACGTAAAATGCCCCGTTCCGGTGTGGAACGGGGCATTCGTGCATTCGGAGGCATTGTCGCGCTTAGGCTGGTGTAATGCGACTGAGTGAGTTCTGGCTGGCTGTCTCCGACGAGTTCGGTGAGGCATACGGTCGCGTGCTTGTCGATGACCAAGTGTTGGGTTCCGTCGGTGGCGTCACCGCTTCTCAAGCCTTGTCGCGTGGGGTTCCTGCAAAGCAGGTGTGGGCTGCTCTGTGCGATGCCATGGATGTGCCTTCGGATCGTCGTTATGGCGTGGGTCAGCGCGAGCCGAAGAAGTAACCTGCCGTTTCCGCGTGGCGCGTTCGAACATCTGTTCGATATTGTTAGTCTTCTCCCTAACATCCATTCGAATATTACTAATGGATGCGTTACGCCCGTCGTAGTCCTGAAATGTCAGAGCCTGCACGTAGCGTGGCATTAGCAATACAGCCTTTGTCGGGAGGCTGAGGGCCTTGCATCATCGGTCCGCAGCAATCGCGACAGCCTATGGGCAGCAACCTACGACCAACGGAGAAAATAATGCCATCAGCAGCAGACCGCGAGAAGTCCCTTGAGACTGCTCTCGCTCAGATTGACCGTCAATTCGGCAAGGGCTCAGTCATGCGCCTCGGCAGCGATGAGCGCGCTCCGGTCGAGGTAATTCCTACCGGCTCGATCGCTCTCGACGTTGCACTCGGCACGGGTGGCCTGCCACGCGGTCGAATCGTCGAGATTTACGGTCCTGAGTCATCGGGTAAGACCACACTCACACTCCACGCCATTGCTAATGCCCAGCGCAACGGCGGTATCGCCGCCTTCATTGACGCCGAGCACGCTCTTGACCCGGAATATGCAGCCAAGCTGGGCGTCGACATCGACGCGCTTCTGGTGTCGCAACCCGACACGGGAGAACAAGCACTCGAAATCGCCGACATGCTCGTGCGAAGCGGATCAATTGATTTGATCGTTATCGACTCGGTTGCTGCGTTGGTTCCTCGCGCAGAAATCGAGGGTGAGATGGGTGACTCCCACGTGGGTCTCCAAGCGCGCCTCATGTCTCAGGCACTGCGCAAGCTCACCGGTGGGCTCAGCCAGACCAACACGACCATGATCTTTATTAACCAGCTTCGTGAAAAGATCGGTGTCTTTTTCGGTAGCCCAGAAACTACCGCCGGCGGTAAGGCACTCAAGTTCTACGCCTCGGTTCGACTCGATATTCGTCGAATTGAAACGCTCAAGGACGGCACGGATGCAGTCGGTAACCGCACCCGCGTCAAGGTCGTCAAGAACAAAATGGCACCGCCGTTCAAGCAAGCAGAGTTCGACATCCTGTATGGAATTGGAATTTCACGCGAGGGTAGCCTCATCGACTTTGGAGTTGATCACGAGATCGTTCGCAAGTCGGGTGCCTGGTACACCTATGACGGCGATCAGCTTGGTCAGGGTAAAGAGAAGTCGCGTGCGTTCCTCATTCAGAACCCAGCGATTGCGCTAGAGATCGAACAGAAGATCATGCGCAAGCTCGGGGTCGGTGCCGAGGCCAAGGCCGCGAACGCGCTTGAGGCCAAGACTGCTGCCGAAGCAGCCGCCGTCGCCGAGAAGGCCGCTAAAGCAGCTCCCCAGGCTGATGGGCCCACGCTGCCCGTAGCGAGCAAGACCGCTGCGGCACCGCTCAAGAAGGCATCCGGACAGTAGGGAACGCCATGACACACTCCGACGACGACCACATCGCTCCTGTTATCAACCTTTTTGGTGACAGGACTGCTTCAGCGCAGAGTGTAGAGACTGCGGTGGAATCGTCGTCGGAGGGCGTCCCAGCGGGGGAATCGTGGGCAGATGAAGCCCCGAATGAGCCAGCGCTCGACTCCGGAACAGGAACACCACTCGCACGGGTCGCCTCAATCGCTCCGGCACGCTCGCTACCGACCTTGAGCGACTTCGAGCCATCACATAACAACGACGACGCGATTACTGCTGACCGCGCTGGCACAAGTGCAATTCCCACAGACGCGCCTGAAGGCCCACACGAACAAGCCGCAGGCTCGTCGAGAGCGGCTCGTCGAGAAGCCCGCGATGGGTTCTCGGAGATCAGTCGAGTCAGCATGCGGGCGCTTGCTCGTCGAGGAATGTCTTCTCATGAAATGACCCAGTTCTTGGGTACTCGAGAGTTTGAAGCCGAAGAAATAGAAGCTGAGATTGAACGCCTCGAAAGCTCAGCACTCCTCGATGACGCCGCTCTGGCTGAGACACTCACTCGAACTCTTCGCGAACGTAAAGGCCTCGGTGCGGCGGCTATTACCGCCGAGTTGCGACGTCGCAAGATCGACCAAGAGCACATCCATGCGGTCGTTGACTGTGAAAGAGACGAAGAACAAGAGCGCGCGAACGAACTTGCATTCAAACGTGCTCCACAACTTCGCTCACTCGACAGTGTGACCGCGAAGCGTCGCCTCAGCGGGTTCCTCATGCGCAAAGGCTATTCGGGCTCGGTCGTCTCGGCCGCCGTGAACGCTGCACTCGCTGGCGGCGGCAGCGGAACATCCGGCGGTCCATCGTTTCGTTAGCGCCGAGTCAGTTCCCGACGTCGATGAGGCTTAAGGTGGAACACATGATTGACGAGAAACTGGCGAGCCCGCGTAGCTACGAAGTGCGCACCTACGGATGCCAGATGAATGTGCACGACTCCGAACGACTCAGCGGCTCCCTCGAAGCCGCCGGCTACATCCGAGCAACCGACGGTCACGCCGACGTCGTCGTGATCAACACGTGCGCTGTCCGTGAAAACGCCGACAACAAGCTCTACGGCAACCTTGGCATGCTCGCGAGCGTCAAAAAGGAACACGAGGGTATGCAAATCGCCGTCGGCGGTTGCCTCGCTCAGAAAGACCAAGGCGTCATCCTCGAAAAGGCGCCCTGGGTCGATGTCGTATTCGGCACACACAACATGGGTTCCCTCCCTACTCTCCTTGAGCGCGCCCGCCACAATGAAGAAGCGCAGCTTGAAATCCTCGAATCTTTGGATGTCTTCCCCTCGACTCTCCCGACCCGTCGAGAATCCACCCACAGCGCCTGGGTGTCCATCTCTGTAGGCTGCAACAACACCTGCACGTTCTGCATTGTCCCGACCCTCCGCGGTAAAGAAAAAGACCGTCGTCCGGGCGAAATTCTCTCCGAAGTGCAAGCTGTCGTCGACGATGGTGCCATCGAAGTGACGCTCCTCGGCCAAAACGTCAACTCCTACGGCGTCGAGTTCGGTGACCGTCACGCGTTCGGAAAACTGCTGCGCGCCACCGGGGCGATCGAAGGTCTGGAACGTGTCCGCTTCACGAGTCCTCACCCTGCGGCGTTCACCGACGACGTCATCGACGCGATGGCCGAAACACCGAACGTCATGCCTCAACTGCACATGCCATTGCAGTCGGGCTCCGACCGCATCCTGAAAGCGATGCGTCGCAGTTACCGTTCCACAAAGTTTCTGGGCATCCTCGAACGTGTTCGAGCTCAAATGCCGCACGCGGCGATCACCACGGACATCATTGTTGGTTTTCCCGGTGAAACAGAAGAGGATTTCCAAGAAACCCTTCGAGTCGTCGAACAGTCGCGTTTCGCCTCCGCGTTCACCTTCCAATACTCGATCCGTCCCGGCACGCCGGCCGCAACCATGGACGATCAAATCCCCAAAGAGGTCGTGCAAGAGCGCTACGAGCGGCTTGCGGCCCTGCAAGACCGCATTTCGCGCGAGGAAAACGACAAGCAGATCGGTCGAACTCTTCAGGTTATGGTGACCGCCGCCGAAGGCCGCAAGCAAGCCGAGACATCACGGCTCTCCGGTCGTGCCGAAGATTCTCGCCTTGTGCACTTCAACGTGCCAGAAGGCAGTGACACTCCCCGTCCAGGTGATGTCGTCACCCTGACGGTCACCGAAGCGGCGGCCTTCCACCTTGTCGCTGACACGCCCGTTGGCGGCAGACTCGACATCCGCCGCACTCGTGCCGGAGACGCGTGGGATCGAGCAGATGCTGAGTCGTGCGGTGTGCCCAGTGCGGCATCCGGCGACGCGAAGCCCCGCGTTTCGCTCGGCTTGCCCACGCTGAGGGTTGCCACCACACCGATTTATGACCCCACCGATTCCCTGCGCTAGCTCCGAAATGGTCGTAGCCAACGCCTTCCCGCTCGTCGTTGTCGTCGGCGCTACAGGAACAGGCAAGTCCGAGCTTTCTCTCGACATTGCTGATGGTCTCGCGAGCCAAGGCATTGCCCCTGAGATCGTCAACGCCGACGCCATGCAGCTTTACCGTGGCATGGATATCGGAACAGCCAAGCTGCCTCTTGAGGAGCGTCGGGGCATTCCGCACCACTTGCTCGATGTGCTCGACCCCACTGAAGAAGCGAGCGTTGCCCAGTATCAAACGGATGCTCGGCACATTATCGAGCAGATACAGGGCAACGGGCGCCTGCCGATCATGGTGGGTGGATCGGGGCTGTATGTCTCGAGCGTCATCCACGACTTCCAGTTTCCAGCCCGCGACCCTGAAGTGCGCGAACGTCTCGAGAAAGAGCTTGAGCTTCACGGTGTCGGTCTGCTGTTCCAACGGCTTCAATCGCTAGATCCCGCCGCTGCGCAGTCGATTGGGGCGAGCAATGGGCGCCGGATCGTGCGCGCGCTCGAAGTGATCGAAATCACGGGAGAACCATTCGGCGCTGGGCTTCCGCAAGAAACCACGTTGTGGACGCCCGCCCACATTTTCGGCCTTACTGCGCCTCGCGAGGAACTCGTTCCTCGACTTAACGCGCGAGTGCAGCAGATGTGGGATTCCGGGTTGCTGGACGAGGTCGACAGTCTCCGCTCGGGCGGGCTCGGCGTCACCGCTGCGCGCGCAATCGGCTATGCACAAGCCCTGCAGCAATTGGCGGGATCCCTGAGCGAGGCCGAAGCTATCGAACAGACCGCCGCTCTCACGCGTCGTTATGCTCGTCGCCAAGTCGGCTGGTTCAAGCGTTATGAGCAATGTCGCTGGTTGGCGTATGACGATCCGGAGCGAGCTCAGAGTGCTCTCGCGGTCGTGATGGGGGAGAATGGAACGCATGGCGACGCTTAACTTCACCAAAGGTCAGGGAACTGGCAACGACTTCGTGCTGTTCACCGACCCCGATGGCGAGATCGAGCTCACTCCACAACAGGTTGCGGCCATCTGCGATCGTCGATTCGGCGTCGGTGCCGACGGAGTGATTCGTGCTGTCCGATCCCGCAGTCTTGACGATGGTGCAGCGGCGCTTGCCGAAGACCCAGACGCTGAGTGGTTCATGGACTACCACAACGCCGATGGCAGCCTCTCTGAGATGTGCGGCAATGGCATCCGGGTGTACGCGGAATATCTTTCGGCCGAAGGACTCGTCGATTTTGAGCCGGGCGATACCTTGCCAATCGGCACGCGCAGCGGTGTTCGAGACGTTCAGCGGAACATGGCGGGCTACCAGGTCGATATGGGGCGTTGGGCGCTCGATGGCGGAGAGCCACTTGTGCGTGCCAAAGAGCTCGATGTTGCGCGGCCCGGCCTCGGCATCAATGTCGGAAACCCGCACATCGTGGTGGCCTTGGCCGAAGAGGCAGAACTCGACCGTGTCGACCTCAACTACATCCCGGTGATCGAACCGCATCCCGAAGATGGGGCCAACGTTGAGTTTGTTGTGCCCGCTGAGCCCCTCGTAAAAGACGGTGTCGGTTCAATCCGGATGCGGGTGCATGAGCGTGGCAGCGGAGAGACGTTATCGTGTGGCACGGGCGCCGTCGCGGCGGCGCTTGCCATTCGGCACTACGCCGGACGCAGCGCCCCACACCAGTGGCGCGTGACTGTTCCCGGCGGCACTGTCGTTGTGCGCATGTTCCCCACCGAAGATGGCGAGCACGTCTCTTTGAGTGGCCCCGCCGAACTCGTGTACACCGGGGCGCTAGAACTCGCTTAGCGAGCCGCACACAGCCGGAGAGCTGCAGTTGTGGTGTTCCACATGATCGCTGCTTTCGGCGCGGAATAGCGCTAGCGTGCTACGCGTTGATCGGGTGGTGGCGTGCTCGCAACACCCGGTAGCCCTTGTTGGCAGCGGCGCGAGTGAAGCTGAAATTGTCGGGGAAGGTGGCTTCCATCCAACGCTGGAGGGAATCCGATCCGAGGTTCTTTTGCACAACGAGCCACGCGTCAGCGTCAAGTTCAAGGCGCGGAAGCCACTTCAGCAGGATGTTGTGGAGCTCGTTTTTGCCGACGCGAATCGGAGGGTTCGACCAAATAGACATAAATGTTATGTCTTCGGGAACATCTGCGGGCAGAACCGCGTTAACGTTGAGTATGGACAATTTCTCGGCGTTAGCCCGCACAAGATCCAGTGCGCGCTCGTTGACGTCCACCGCCCACACTGTTGCATGAGGTGACTCGAGGGCAAGGGTGAGCGCCATAGGCCCCCAGCCGCATCCGAGGTCAAGCAGGTTTCCTCCCGGAGGAGGCGCCGGCACATTCGACAGTAGAACTTGTGTTCCTGCGTCGATGCGCTCGGGGCTGAAGATCCCATTTGACGTGACAAGTTCGCGTTCGACACCAGCAATGGTCGCGTGAATCGTCCGCAACTTGAGATCACTCTCGGGTGATGACGAGAAGTAATGCTCGTTGGCCATGCACAGAACTTACCGAAAACTAGAGAAGTAGGGTTAACCCAAATGACGCGAAATACGACAGAAACCAGTATCGAGGCCAATAACGGCGACGACGCCGAGCGTTCCGTCGACCGTGTTCTTGCGAGTGAAGGCTCCGATCATGCCGCTGTGAGGCGATTCGGATCAGCAGGTTCCGGCAATTCGGGCGCTCAAGCGTTGCAGTCGGATGCTCACTATGAGTCCGACCGTGACGGTGACCAGTTCGATCGAGATGATCGTCATGCGCTCAAGCGCGTTGCGGGTCTCTCTACCGAGCTTGACGACGTCACCGAGGTTGAGTATCGCCAGCTGCGCATCGAGAACGTTGTGCTCATTGGCATTTACGGCCAGGGCAATCTGCGCGATGCCGAGAATTCTATTCGTGAGCTTTCGGCGCTTGCGGAGACCGCGGGCGCTGTGGTGCTCGACGGGCTCCTGCAGCGTCGTAGCCACCCCGACCCGAGTACTTACCTCGGCAAGGGCAAAGCGCGCGAGCTAAAGGACGTCGTAGCGGCGACGGGAGCCGATACGGTCATCGCCGACACGGAGCTTGCGCCAAGCCAACGACGAGCACTCGAAGACGTGGTGGGGGTCAAGGTCATTGACCGCACGGCCGTCATCCTTGATATTTTCAGCCAACACGCCACGAGCCGTGAGGGTAAGGCGCAAGTCGAACTCGCGCAGCTTGAGTATTTGCTCCCGCGGCTGCGCGGTTGGGGCGAGTCGATGTCCCGTCAGGCCGGTGGTCAGGTCGGTGGCGCAGGCGCCGGTATGGGTAGCCGCGGACCGGGTGAGACGAAGATTGAACTCGACCGTCGCCGTATCCACACTCGCATGGCTCGCTTGCGCAAGCAGATCAAGGGATTTGCCCCGGCCCGCGAGGCAAAACGAGCCAATCGTGACCGCTTCGAGGTGCCAAGTGTTGCGATCGCTGGATACACGAACGCCGGCAAATCGAGTCTGCTCAACCGCATGACCAAGGCTGGTGTTCTTGTAGAGAACGCGCTCTTTGCCACCCTTGACGCCACAGTGCGAAAGTCAACGACCGCTGACGGGCGCTTGTTCACCCTCAGCGACACTGTGGGCTTCGTGCGTAACCTCCCGCATCAGCTGGTGGAAGCATTCCGCTCCACTCTGGAAGAAGTGGGTCAGGCTGACGTCATCGTTCACGTGGTGGATGCTTCGCATCCAGACCCCGGGGCGCAGCTTGGCACGGTGCGCGACGTCATTGGCGAATTGGGTGCCCGCGGAATTCCAGAGATTGTTGTCTTCAACAAGAGCGATCTTGCGGATGACGACCAGCGACTGGTGATTCGTGGACTTGAGCCGACGGGAATCTTTGTTTCCGCGCGTTCCGGTGAAGGGATCGACGAGCTCAACGCACGCATCGCGGAGCTGTTGCCCGCGCCCGAAATCGAGGTAACTCTGCTCGTGCCTTACGACCGTGGAGAGGTTATTTCTCGATTGCACGTTCAGGGCCGAGTGATCTCGACGGATTATCGCGAGGATGGCACGCTCGTAACGGCGCTCGTTCACCCTGCTCGGGTTCCGGAGATCGAAGAGTTCGTTTCGATTCAGGTCTAGCTCGAGTGTCGGTGTGGCCCTGTTTTCGCTGGGCCACACCGGAGACCTCGCACGCCTGAGAGGTGTCGGCTTAGAGCGCGCGCAGTACCGTGACGACTTTGCCGAGCACCTGAGCGTAATCGCCGAGAATGGGCTCGAAATTCGAGTTGCGGGGGAGTAACCACGTGTGTCCGTCGCGCTGGCGGAACACTTTGACTGTCGCTTCGTCATCGAGCATCGCGGCAACGATGTCGCCGTTTTCAGCGGTCTGCTGTTGACGCACGACTACCCAGTCACCATCGCAGATGGCGGCGTCGATCATGGAGTCTCCTACAACTTTCAGCATGAAGAGTTCGCCCTTGCCCACAAGTTGGCGGGGGAGGGGGAATACCTCTTCGACGTGTTGTTCAGCGGTGATCGGAATTCCGGCAGCAATTCGACCGACGAGCGGAACCATCGCCGCATCGCCCATTGAGGGGCTAATTGTGCTGGATTCGTCAACCGCGCTGGGTACGTCGATCAGTACTTCGATCGCGCGCGGGCGATTGGGGTCTCGGCGCACGTAACCACTCAACTCAAGTTGATTGAGCTGATGCGTCACGCTCGAGAGCGATGACAGTCCCACGGCGTCGCCGATTTCGCGCATGCTCGGCGGGTACCCCTGAGTGGCAACTGAGCGTTGAATCATTTCGAGGATCGCCTGTTGTTTGGCGCTCAGGCTGGTTCGCCGCCGTGTTCCGCGCTCTAAAGCGTCGTCTTGGGGGGCTGTTGCGTCAGTCACGAGTCCTCTTTTTCTGCCAGCGACGATTCCAATGTCAGTGGCTCATTCGAAACTGTATCCGCAGGAGAGGCTAAAACCAAACATTTGTTCGAGTTTCTCAAACAAATGTCAGTGGCTTCTTCGAAAATGTACTTGATATTCGAACTATTCGAATGTATGTTCGGAACACAGCTTCGCACCCGGCTCTCCCGGCCGAGAGTCGGGTGCGATAACCCTTAGAGGAGTGAATAGATGTCTACTGCAGCGATTGCGCCCAACTCGGTTGTCCGTGCTGGTCAGTCCGCACCACGTCTTCGCCTCACTACGCGTGGTCGCGTCGTCTTGATGACGCTCGCGGCCACGCCCCTGGTTGTTGCTGCGCTCGTCATTTCGCTTAATGGCGGTGGCGCGGCAGCAACTCTCGAAGGTAACGAAAGCGCATTTACCTACGTAGATGTCGCGGCCGGTCAGTCTCTGTGGAACATCGCAGAGCAGCACGCGCCGGGGCAAGACCCCCGCGAGGTAGTCGCGCAGCTCGTTGAGATCAACCAGTTGCCGTCTGCAGATATCTTTGCGGGCCAAGAGCTCGCGATCCCCGCCAGTTTCTCTCACTAGTTCGGCCGTCACGAGGCATGTGGACTCGGGCGCGGGCATGTTTACCGCGGGAGAACACTGGGGCTTCGTTCCTCTAGCATTGATGAGTGACCTCGCTTTCCGATCTCCCTATTCGTGACGACCTTCGCGGTCTGACTCCGTACGGTGCGCCGACCGATCCTGTGCGCATCCAACTCAACGTGAACGAAAACACGCATCCGATCCCGGAAGCAGTCGCAACCGACATCGTGATGGCTCTTGCCGGCGCGGTAATGAATGCGAATCGCTACCCCGATCGTGAATTCACTGAACTCCGCGAATCTCTTGCTGGCTATTTGGGGCACGGCCTCACGCCTGCGCACATCTGGGCCGCCAATGGGTCAAACGAAGTTCTTCAACAAACGATGCAGGCTTTCGGTGGCCCTGGGCGCCGTGTTCTTGGCTTCCCGCCCACCTATTCGATGCATTCGATCATCGCGTCGGGAACCGGCACCGAGTGGGTTACTGCCCCTCGTGACCCTGCGTATGACATCACTCCCGAGAGCGTTGTCGCGGCAATTGCCGAACACACACCAGACATCGTGTTCCTGTGCTCGCCGAACAACCCCACCGGAACGCCGGTGCGCAACGATACGATCGAAGCTGCATATAACGCGACGGACGGCATCGTGCTCGTGGACGAGGCCTATGCCGAGTTCTCTGACCGAGAATCAGCTCTTTCGCTGCTCGAGGGCCGCCCGCGACTCATCGTTTCTCGCACCATGAGTAAGGCCTTTGCATTCGCGGGAGCGCGTGTGGGCTATCTCGCTGCGGATCCTGCCATCGCCGATGCGCTTCGGCTTGTTCGGCTGCCGTATCACTTGTCCGCTCTCACTCAAGCGGCGGCTGTAGCCGCGCTTGCCCACGCGGGGGAGATGCTGGCGATGGTTGAGGAGATCAAGATTCAACGCGATCGGATGACCGCGGGTCTCGAGGAGCTCGGCTTTAGTCCCGTGCCGAGCGAAGCCAACTTTGTTCTCTTCGGCGGCGTCGAAGACCCGCAGGCGCTCTTCCACAAGTTGCTCATTCAAGACATTCTGATCAGGGATGTCGGCATCCCGCATCACTTGCGCGTGACGGCGGGCACCGCGGAAGAAACCACTGCATTTCTCGATGCGATGGCAGACCTTCAAGCGCTCGGTAGGGTTGAGTAATGACTTCAGATCGCACCGCGACGATTAAGCGCGAAACTAGCGAGTCGAGTATCGAACTTTCGATCAACCTCGACGGCACCGGAGCCTCAACGATTGAGACTTCCGTTCCTTTCTATGACCACATGTTGACGGCGTTCTCCAAGCACTCGCTGATCGACCTCACGGTCAAAGCGAGCGGTGACACCCATATTGATGTCCACCACACGGTCGAGGACATCGGCATCGCTCTCGGGCTTGCGATCAAGCAGGCTCTTGGCTCCAAGGCGGGAATCTCCCGCTACGGTGATGCGCTCGTCCCCTTGGACGAGGCACTCGTCCGCGCTGTTGTCGACGTATCGGGGCGTCCTTATCTCGTGCACACCGGGGAACCGGCCGGTTTTGAGATGCACCTCATCGGTGGTCACTTCACCGGGTCAATGGTTCGTCACGTGTTTGAGGCGATTAGCTACAACGCGGGCATCACCGTTCACGTGACGGTGCTCGGCGGCAGAGATCCGCACCACATTGCTGAGGCGGAGTTCAAGGCTTTCGCTCGTGCTATGCGTGCTGCTGTCGAGCCGGATGCCCGAGTCACCGGAATCCCGTCCACGAAGGGTGCGCTTTAGAGTGGCTTCTCCTTCGGTAGTCATCCTCGATTACGGTTCTGGCAATGTTCATTCAGCGGCGAAAGCACTTGAGGTGGCTGGAGCGAATGTTCGCTTGAGTTCCGATCGTTCTGTCGCAGAAGCGGCCGATGGACTTCTCGTCCCTGGCGTTGGCGCCTTTGCTGCCGTGATGTCGGCTCTCGAATCGGTTCGTGGCGGTGCCATTATTGAGAAACGTCTTACGGGCAGTCGTCCCGTTATGGGCATCTGTGTAGGAATGCAGGTTCTGTTTGCCTCGGGCGACGAACACGGAATTCAGACCGATGGCCTCAACGAGTGGCCGGGAGTTGTAGAAAAGTTACCCGCGCCGATTTTGCCGCACATGGGGTGGAACACTGTCGAAACTCCCGACGACACCACCCTTTTCGATTCGGTTCGCGATGAACGTTTTTATTTCGTTCATTCTTATGCCGCACAGCAGTGGACGCTTGACGTTCAGCCGCCTTTTCCGCAGCCGAAACTAACGTGGGCTGACCATGGTGGGCGTTTCTTGGCAGCGGTCGAAAATGGTCCACTGACTGCTACTCAATTTCACCCGGAGAAGTCGGGCGAAGCCGGAATCAAGCTTCTGGGCAACTGGTTGAAGACACTCTGATTTTGCGCCTGTTCGTCGTGCACTAGTATCGGATGCTTGTGCGCGGCGTTCCGCGATCAGGTCTTTAGAGAGCGTATCTATGAGCGAGTTCAACAAAACCCCCGGTCTTACCCTGCTGCCGGCAGTGGATGTAGCAGACGGCAAGGCTGTGCGTCTTACGCAGGGCGAAGCAGGCACCGAGAAGAGCTACGGCGATCCTTGTGCCGCTGCTCACGACTGGGTCGATCAGGGCGCTGAGTGGATTCATCTCGTTGATCTTGATGCTGCTTTTGGTCGTGGCAACAACCACGCCATGATCAAGAAGGTCATCAAGTCGACGCCGAAGCGTGTCAACATCGAGCTGTCGGGCGGCATCCGCGACGACGAGTCGCTCGAAGCAGCACTTGCTACGGGAGCTAAGCGCATCAACCTCGGCACCGCTGCCTTGGAGAACCCCGAGTGGGCTGCCCACGTCATCGCCGAATATGGCGAGGCTATTGCCGTAGGTCTTGACGTGCGGGGCACGACGCTCGCTGCGCGCGGTTGGACCCAAGAGGGTGGCGACCTCTGGACGGTGCTTGACCGTCTTGAGTCCGCCGGTTGCTGCCGCTACGTCGTCACCGACGTCACGAAAGACGGCACGCTTCAGGGCCCGAACATCGAACTTCTTCGCCAGGTTATGGATCGCACTCACCGCCCGGTTATTGCCTCGGGTGGAGTGTCGAGCTTGGACGACTTGATCGAGCTGCGCGAACTTGTTCCTCAGGGCCTCGAAGGCGCGATCGTCGGCAAAGCCCTCTACGCCAAAGCGTTCACGCTTGCCGAGGCGCTCGACGTTTCTTCGCACTAAGACTTCGACTGGCTGAACCCGCCACTCGCACACCACACAGGCACTCGCTGACAACACGGGAGCAGGCACGATATGGGCGCAGAACAGCACGCATCACAATCGAACGCAGCAGACTCGGCGGGGGTGCCGTGGGCGGGGCGCTCGTTTGAGCCGAACCCGGCTCCGGATGATGATGGGCGTGCGCCCGAAGAGCTTATGGCGGCGATCACTCGCTTCCACGCCGGCAATGCCACCGAGTCCGAAGTTGTCGACCAGGTGCGCACTTCGCGCCTCCTCATCCCGCTGCTCGCGAAGGCGGGGGAGACCGGCACCTCCGCCGATGGCCTCACGGTCGACAAGACTCAAGAGCTATCGATTGTCACCGTCACCGGGCCCGATGGTCGCGCTGTGCTCCCGGTATTCAGTTCCGTCGACGCGATGAAGGCGTGGAACCCGGATGCTCGGCCGGTGCCTGCCGCAGGCACCCGGGTCGCGCTGGCGGCCGCGAGCGAAAATACTGACCTCGTGATCATTGACCCGCTCAGCGACAGTGAGTTCATCATCCGACGCCCTGCAGTGTGGGCAATCGCGCAGTCCGCGCAGTGGACCCCGAGTTTTTTGCGTACGGATGTACGGGATGAGTTTGCGGCATCCGCTCGCGATGAAGAAGACGTCGTAGAGATTCAGCTCCTCGCGGGTGACCCTGGAGCTCGCTTGCACGGTCCTGAGTTGGTAGTGCAGATTGCTATGCGTGAGGGGCTCGATCGCGAGACCCTTGACGCGATTATGGATCGTCTACGCACGAATTGGAGTTCGTCGGAACTCATTGCGCAATCCGTTGACTCGCTTGCGATCCAAGTCGTGCGGGCGCCTGCCGCCGAGTAGCTGGGTTACAGAAGGCAATCAGCGGCAAGCGAATGAACCCGCCAGTCGCTGATCGCTCAACCCTCTCGGCTAGTTGACGGGACCGGTGTACTTTTCGCCGGGGCCTTGGCCGGGAGCATCCGGGAACGTCGATGCTTCGCGGAAGGCGAGCTGTACGGAGCGCAGGCCATCGCGCAGAGGGCGAGCGTGATGGTTGCCGATCTCGGGTGCCGCTGCTGTCACAAATCCGGCGAGGGCGTTGATGAGTTTGCGTGCTTCGTCGAGGTCCTTCTCAGCTTCTGCGTTAGGGCCATCTGAGAGTCCCAACTTCACAGCGGCGGCGCTGAGCATGTGCACAGCGACGGTGTTGATCACCTCTACTGCGGGCACCTCTGAGATGTCACGCAGTTCATAGTTGTCATCGTTGGTGGGCTCGCTCATGATGTCCTTCGCTAATTGGGGTTCGCTCTGCTATCCTTATGCAGGCCCGGGGCTTGCCCCGGATACGAAAGTGGAGATTCTCCCACCTGTCAACCGCATACAAGGTTACCGGGTAGTTACACCCCGCACAGTTCGCTCTCGGTGCAGCACGCATGATCCTCGTGATGATGTGCACTGTTCCGGATGCTGGCTGAGCAGCTTTAAAGGGTGTTGCAGCAACGCTGCGTTGATCCTCTTTCGTGCCATGGCATCCGCCAAACTGCGCAGTGATTACAACTGTTTCTCTGCGCATCACGAACTGTGAGGAGAACACGCATCAGCGATCCCCGTACCAACGACCGAATCCGAGTTCCTGAGGTCCGTCTTGTCGGACCCGGCGGTGAACAAGTCGGTGTCGTCTCTATTGACGTCGCCCTCCGACTCGCCCAAGAGGCAGATCTAGATTTGGTCGAGGTTGCTCCCAATTCCAAGCCTCCCGTTGCCAAGATCATGGATCACGGCAAGTTCAAGTACGAAGAGGCGCAGAAGGCGAAAGAAGCTCGTCGTAACCAAGCAAACACGATCCTCAAAGAGGTTCGCTTCCGCCTGAAGATCGACAAGCACGACTACGAAACCAAGCGCAAGCGTGCCGAAGGATTTCTCTCGGGCGGCGACAAGGTCAAAGCAATGATCTTGTTCCGTGGTCGTGAGCAGTCTCGTCCCGATCAGGGCGTGCGTTTGCTTCAGAAGTTTGCCGAAGATGTGTCGGAGTTCGGTTCTATCGAATCGACACCGACTATTGACGGTCGCAACATGGTCATGATTATTGGCCCCCACAAGACCAAGGCAACGGCGAAGGCTGAAGCCGAGGCCCGCAAGGTAGCTAACAAAGCGCCTCGTGCGGCAGAAGTTCCAGAGAAAGAGGAGAAAGATGCCTAAGCAGAAGACGCACTCAGGCACCAAGAAGCGTTTCAAGATCACCGGTAGCGGCAAGGTCATGAAGCAGCAGGCTGGTATGCGACACAACCTCGAGGTTAAGAGCGGAAAGCGTAAGCGCGCGCTCAACCAGGATCAGGTTCTTGCATCGCAGGACGCCAAGGTCATCAAGAAGCTTCTCGGTAAGTAAGGGTTTAGGACACACATAATGGCAAGAGTAAAAAGAGCCGTAAACGCTCACAAGAAGCGTCGGGTTATCCTCGAGCGCGCCAAGGGTTACCGTGGACAGCGTTCGCGTCTGTACCGTAAGGCCAAGGAGCAGGTCACTCACTCGCTCGTCTACGCGTACCGCGACCGTCGTGCCCGCAAGGGTGAATTCCGTCGTCTGTGGATCCAGCGTATTAACGCTGCATCGCGTGCCAACGGCCTCACCTACAACCGTCTCATCCAGGGTTTGAACCTTGCTGGTGTGCAGGTTGACCGTCGCATCCTCGCTGACCTCGCTGTCACCGAGCCCGCCACGTTCGCGTCGCTGGTTGCAACCGCTAAGGCTGCGCTGCCCGCTGACACGTCGGCACCCCGTTCGGCTGCATAACGAGCCGCACAACTATTCGTGCAATCGGCACGCTGTAGTGACCAATTTGGTCTCTGCAGCGTGCCGATTCTCGTATAACTGGGGTGCGCGCATAGGCTTGATTCGTGATCGATAACCCGCGTTCTCCACGCGTACGAGCAGTGGCCAAACTCGCTAAGAAGAGTGCCCGGTCTGAGACTGGGCTTTTTCTTTTGGAGGGGCCACAGGCAGTGTCTGAGGCGCTCGAATTCCGCCCGGATCTTCTTGTCGAGCTCTACGCGACTCCCACCGCTCTTGAGCGCCACAGCGGCATTGCTCGTGCGGCCGAAGAAGCAGGTGTCGACGTCGAATTCGTCTCCGAGCAAGTGCTCGAAACGATGGCAGATACCGTCACTCCTCAGGGGGTGCTCGCGGTGTGCCGCCAGTTCCCCACATCACTCAAAGACATCCTCGCCGACGGCCCGAAGCTCATCGCGATCCTCGAAGAGGTGCGTGATCCGGGTAACGCGGGCACGATCATCCGTGCCGCGGATGCTGCGGGTGCTGACGCTGTGATCCTGACCGGTCGTAGTGTGGATCTTTACAACCCCAAGGTCGTTCGCGCGACGACGGGATCGCTCTTCCACGTTCCTGTTGCTGTTGGTGCTGAGTTAGAGGCAGTGCTTGAGCGGGTCAAGGGTGAGGGTCTGCGGGTTCTTGCCGCCGATATCAAGGGCGGCGACTTGTTGGCCGCCCGCAATGAGGGTGTGCTTGATCATCCCGCGGCGTGGCTGTTCGGTAACGAAGCGCGCGGGCTCAGTGACGACCACTATGCGCTTGCGGATTGGGTAATTTCGGTTCCCATTTATGGACACGCTGAATCGATGAACTTGGCGACTGCGGCATCAGTGTGCCTCTACGAAAGTGCTTTCGCGCAACGCAGTCACTGATTTCTTGTCACGAGCGTGTTACAACTAGGCGCGGCGATTGACCCTCCTCGAAGGCATGTGGTTGTCTTTCTATATGCCAGCACAGAGCGGTGAACCTCTGGTCGTTATCGACCATGTCAACAAACATTACGGTGAGCTTCACGTGCTCAAAGACATTTCGACCACCATTAAGCGTGGCGAAGTAGTTGTCGTTATTGGGCCAAGTGGTTCGGGAAAGTCCACGCTGTGTCGTGCGATCAACCGCCTTGAGACAATTGACGACGGAACCATCACTATCGATGGCAAGCTGCTTCCCGAAGAAGGCGCTGGGCTCGCCAAGTTGCGTGCAGACGTCGGTATGGTTTTCCAGTCCTTCAACCTCTTTGCCCACAAAACGATTCTTGAAAACGTCACGCTCGGCCCGCGCCGGGTGCGCAAGATTTCTAAGGCCGAGGCAGACAAGCACGCGATGGAGTTGCTCGATCGTGTCGGCATCGGCAACCAAGCATCCAAGATGCCAGCTCAACTCTCCGGTGGACAGCAACAGCGTGTCGCTATTGCTCGTTCGCTCGCGATGGATCCCAAGATCATCCTGCTCGATGAGCCGACGTCGGCTCTCGACCCCGAGATGATCAACGAGGTTTTGGATGTCATGGTGCAGCTAGCCAAAGACGGCATGACCATGCTGGTTGTCACGCACGAGATGGGCTTCGCTCGTAAGGCTGCCGACCGCGTGATCTTTATGGCGGATGGCGAAATCGTTGAAGAGGCCGAACCCGAGCAGTTCTTCACCAACCCTCAATCTCCGAGAGCGCAAGACTTCCTCTCGAAAATCCTTACCCACTAACTCAGCGGGTAATCCTCACAGCAGCAAGGAGAAACACATGAGACTCAAAAAAGGTCTGATGATTTCTGCCATCGCCGTTGCCGGTATTCTCGGCCTCAGCGCGTGCGCAGCAGACACTTCTACCCCCACTCCAGACATCGAAGTTCCAGAATTCGACGCAGGAACCACGATGGCTGACTTGGCGGATGCCGGCAAGATCACCATTGGTACCAAGTTCGACCAGCCGCTGTTCGGCCTCAAGGGACCGTCGGGCGACCCTGTCGGCTTTGACGTCGAGATCGGCAAGATCATTGCTGCGTCGCTGGGGATTAGCGAAGACAACATCGAGTGGAAAGAGACCGTTTCCGCTAACCGTGAGACGTTCATCGAGAACGGCACTGTAGATATTGTGATCGCTACGTACACGATCAACGACACTCGCAAGGAAGTCATTTCCTTCGCTGGTCCTTATTACAACGCGGGCCAGGACATCCTCGTTCTTGAGGGCAACCCTGAGGGCATCACCGGCCCCGAGGACCTCGAAGGCAAGGGCGTCTGCAGCGTCGCCGGCTCGACCTCAGAGAAGAACATCGCTGAGTACAACGTCGACCTCATCACGACCGACGCTTACTCCGCCTGCCTTGAGCCGCTTCGTAGCGGCAAGGTTGTCGCTGTCACCACTGACAACGTGATCTTGGCTGGACTTGCCGATCAGAACGCTGGCGAGTTCGAAGTTCTGAGCAACCCCTTCACCGAAGAGCCCTACGGTATCGGTCTTGAGCGCGATGACGACGCATTCCGCGACTACATCAACGACGTTCTTGAGAACTCGTACTCCGACGGCTCGTGGGACGCGGCTTGGGAAGCAACTGCAGGCAAGGTCCTGAAGCTCCCGACCCCTCCCGCTGTAGACCGCTACAGCAACTAGTGTGCTCGGTGCCCGTCCGCGGCTAACGCGGGCGGGCACCTGCTACGCCCTATTCACTTAATTTTCAGGAGGCCCGGATGGACGTCATCACTAACGCGATCGACGCCCTAGTCGACATAACGCCGCTCTACATGGAGGGCTTTCTTCTGACGTTGGCTCTTTTGGGAATCGCTGGCGTCGGGGCGTTTATTCTTGGGGTGTTTATCGCTGCGATGCGTATTTCCCCGGTTCCTTCCTTGCGAATTTTCGCCACGGTTTATACCGAGATACTCCGCAACATCCCGCTGCTTCTTGTCTTGTTTTTCTGTGCCTTCGTGTTGCCCATTCTCGGGGTCGAACTCGACTACTTCCTGTTGGCTGCTCTGGGCTTGACGCTGTACACCTCGCCATTCGTAGCAGAAGCGGTCCGTTCAGGGTTTAACGGTGTTCCCGTTGGTCAAGCCGAAGCCGCCCGCAGTATCGGCATGGGATTCACACAAACTGTCGGCCTCGTGATCCTGCCGCAGGCAAGCCGTATGGTTGTGCCCCCGCTTATCAACGTCTTCATCGCGTTGACGAAGAACACTTCGGTTGCAGGAGCCTTTTTTGTCAACGAGCTTTTCAAAGCGACGGGCGCCGCGTCGCGTGACCACGGTGACCTCGTACTGCTCACTCTCGTTTACGCCGCGGCTCTCTATTTGGCAATCACTATTCCGCTTGGGCTGATAGCCGGAGCGATCGAGAAGAAGGTTATGGTGCTGCGATGAGCGCGAGCGTACTTTACGACGCCCCCGGTCCTAAGACCCGGCGCAACTCGGCTATCGCCTCCGTTGTCGGTGCCGTTCTAATCATCGGCTTGATCATTTGGGTCTATTTCATTTTGGCAGCACCGCGCGTCAGCGCCAACGGCGCCGAGCAACCAGGGCTCTTCGACCCATCGAGGACCGACATCCTCTCTGACCCCGAAGTCTGGGGCGCCTTTGGTCGCGCTGTAGTCAACACTTTGCGCATGGCGGGAGCTGCAGCAGTACTCGCGATCGTCATCGGAATATTGTTCTCGTTTGGTCGTACTGCGGCGTCCAAATGGGTTCGTATCCCGACGTCGATCGCCCTCGAAATCTTCCGCGGAATGCCCCTGCTGCTGCTGATCTTCTTTGTCTTCCTGATGTTCTCAACCGGTGGCTATTGGGCCGGTGTTCTTGGTCTTGCGATCTACAACGGCGCGATTATTGGTGAAGCGCTGCGGGCCGGTATTAGTTCACTGCCCAAAGGGCAACGTGAGGGTGGGCTCTCGATCGGTCTCACGTCGCTTCAGACTCGCTTCATCATCGAGTTCCCTCAAGCATTCCGTCAGATGCTGCCGATCATCTTGGCTCAACTCGTCGTTCTCTTGAAAGACACCTCGCTGGCGTACGTCGTTGCTTACCCCGAGTTGTCGCGCACGATCAAGGAGCTTCAGAACTTCTACGGCAGCCGCTACGTATTCACTCTTTTCGCCGTTGGTCTCGTTATCTACCTCGTCATGAACGTAAGCCTGTCGTACATCGCGCGTTATATTGCGAAAAAGAGTGGGCCCAAGGACGGTGCGACCACTCCGGATGGGCCAAAGAACCCAGGAGCCGAAGGCACGCGGGCGATAACACTCGCTCCGCGCGGTCACGCTAGTTATGGCGTCGATAACAGCGGAGCTGCTGGTGGCAGCGGTGGAATGGGCGGAAACTAGCTACTCCGGAGGGCCGCCCGCGACAGCGGTGTCGGCTAAACTCGGTTCTTGTGTCTGAACCCACCCCGATCACAGAACCAGCGGTAACCGCAGCGGTCGAAGCAGCACTTGCTGCCATCGAATCCGCCGCGACAATGGCCGACCTCAAAACGGTGCGCGGCGCCCATCTTGCCGACGGCTCGCCACTGGCGGCGCTCAACGCTCAGATGAAGAACGTGGCGCCCGCCGACCGAGCTGCCACGGGCAAGCTCATCGGAGCCGCGCGCGGTCGCGTCAACGGTGCCTTTAGTGCTCGTGAGGCCGAGCTGGCCGTCGCTGAAGAGCAAGCCAAGCTTGCGGCCGAAGCCGTAGATGTCACGGCCATCGCCACCCGCTATGTGAAAGGTGCCCGGCATCCGCTGAGCCTGCTCATGGAGCACATGAGCGACATCTTCGTTGGCATGGGCTGGGAGGTCGCCGAAGGCCCCGAGCTTGAGAATGAGTGGTTCAACTTCGACGCACTTAACTTTGATGAAGATCACCCCGCGCGGGCGATGCAAGACACTTTCTTCATTGACCCTGTTGACTCGCATCTGCTGTTGCGTACGCACACGAGCCCGGTCCAGATCCGTTCGCTACTCGAACGTCCACTCCCGGTCTACGTTGTCGCACCCGGCCGGGTTTTCCGCACCGACGAGCTCGATGCGACTCACACGCCTGTTTTCCACCAGTTGGAGGGCATTGCGATCGACAAGGGCCTCACGATGGCTCACCTCCGCGGCACGCTCGAGCACCTCGCTCGCGCCATGTTCGGCGACGGTGCCCAGATTCGACTGCGCCCCAACTACTTCCCGTTTACCGAGCCCAGCGCCGAAATGGACGTGTGGCAGCCCAACGCAAAGGGTGGCGCACGCTGGGTTGAATGGGGTGGCTGCGGCATGGTCAACCCCAACGTTCTGCGCGCTGCTGGCATCGACCCCGACGAGTACCAAGGCTTCGCCTTTGGTATGGGAATTGAGCGCACGCTCCAGTTCCGCAACGAAATGAACGACATGCGTGACATGGTCGAGGGCGATATTCGCTTCTCCCAGCAGTTCGGAATGGTGGTCTGATGAAAGTTCCCTTGAGTTGGTTGCGGGAATTCGTCGAGATCCCCGCAGACATTACCCACGAGCAAGTTCATGCTGCCCTCGTCAAGGTCGGCTTTGAAGAAGAAGACGTTCACGACTTCGATATCTCGGGCCCGGTCGTCGTCGGCCAGGTTCTCGAGTTCGTGGGCGAGCCGCAGTCCAATGGCAAGACCATTAACTGGTGCCAAGTGGATGTCGGTGAAGACGAACCGCGCGGCATTGTCTGTGGAGCGCACAACTTCGTTGTCGGAGACAAGGTCGTTGTCACGCTTCCTGGTTCGGTGCTTCCTGGCCCATTCCCCATCGCTGCGCGCAAAACCTACGGCCACGTTTCCGACGGGATGATCGCGTCTACTCGTGAACTTGGGCTCGGTGACGAACACGACGGCATCCTCGTGCTGTCCACGCTGGGTCTCGACCCCGAGGTGGGAACGAGCGCGATCGAGCTGCTCGGTCTCGATGACTTCGCTGTCGAAATCAACGTCACTCCCGACCGCGGCTACGCGATGTCATTGCGCGGTGTCGCCCGCGAATACGCGCTCTCGACGGGTGCGACGTTCACTGATCCCGCTGATGCCCCCACCATCACCGAGGCGAGCGGTTTCCCCGTTGTCATCTCTGATGAGGCGCCGATTCGCGGCCGCATTGGGGTGCGTGCTTTCGTCACGCGAGTCGTCCGCAACGTGGATGTCACCAAGCCAACGCCGTCGTGGATGATCACGAGGCTGGCGCTGGCCGGCATCCGCTCGATCTCGCTCACGGTAGACATCACGAACTACGTCATGCTTGAGCTCGGGCAGCCGATCCACGCGTACGACCTCGACCGCGTATCGGGCGGGCTGACGGTTCGTCGTGCACGGGCAGGGGAGACCCTCACGACGCTCGACGACAAGACCCGCACGCTCGACCCGGAAGACCTGCTGATCACCGATGAGTCAGGCCCGATCGGTCTTGCCGGCGTCATGGGCGGTGCGAGCACTGAGATTACGGATGCCTCCACCAACGTCCTGATTGAGGCCGCAAACTTCGAGCCCATTTCGATCGCACGCTCCGCGCGACGTCACAAGCTCGGCAGCGAAGCGTCGCGTCGTTTTGAGCGTGGTGTTGACCCGCTGGTTGCTCCTGCTGCCGCTGCTCGCGTTGTTGAACTGTTGGTCGAGCTCGGTGGAGGAAGCGTTGACGAGCTCGGCAGCGATCTGCTGGCCGATCACGCTGCGGATGCCGTTGACCTTCCGGAGGGCTACCCTCAGGGGCTCATCGGCGTGAATTACTCTGCCGACGAGATTACCGATTCGCTGCAGGCGATCGGAGCCACCGTCGAATCGACCGATACCGGCTGGAGTGTCACGCCGCCGAGCTGGCGCCCCGACTTGGGCGACAAGACCACTCTTGTCGAAGAAGTTGCGCGTATCGTCGGGTACGACCGTATTCCGGCGGTTCTTCCGGTTGCACCTCCGGGTCGCGGGCTCACGCGGGCGCAGCGGCTGCGACGTACGGTCTCGAATAGCCTTGCAGCATCCGGTCTCACCGAGGTGTTGGCCTACCCGTTCATTTCGCAGCATTCGAATGACTGCTTTGGTTCGCCCGAAACTGGGGGAGCGACCACTATTAAGCTCGCGAACGCTCTCGACCCGGATGCCGCCACGATGCGTCGTTCGTTGATTCCGGGTCTCGCGGCTATCGCCCACCGCAACGTGTCTCGCGGCCTGACCGATCTTGCCCTGTTTGAGGTCGGAACCGTCTTCTTGCCCGAAGCGGGACGCAGCTATGGAAGCACGTCGTTGCCGCTCGGCTACGAGTTGCCTGCGGACTCCGCTCTCGCCGACCTCCGCTCAAGCATCCCCGAGCAGCCGTGGCACGTTGCCGCGCTCTTCCTCGGTGATGCCGTTACGCGTCAGCCTGGCCAACAGTCGGTTTCTCGGGGATTAACGGATGCGCTCGCCACAGTTCAGCACCTCGCGGCGACGCTGTCGGTTGAGATCGAGGTTGTCACCGGTCGCCATCACTCGATGCATCCGGGGCGAACTGCCGAACTCCGTGTGGGGCAGCAGACCGTGGGGTATGCCGGCGAGTTGTTGCCTGCTCTCGCTCTCGAGCTCGACTTGCCGCGAGTAGTCGCGGTGCTTGAACTCGACCTCAGCGTGCTCATCGAAAGCGCTGCAGAGGACGTTGCTGCCACGCCGATCATCTCGTACCCTGCTGCAACTCAGGACCTGTCGTTGGTTGTGCCTTCAGAAGTTCAGGCTGGTGAGCTCTTGGCCATTATTCGTGAGGGCGCAGGAGCACTGCTCGAACAGGTACGCCTGGTCGATGACTACCGCGGCACGGGTATCCCCGAGACGCACAAATCATTGACGTTCGCTCTGCGCTTCCGCGCTGTTGACCGCACGTTGACGCAGGCCGAAGCTACCGACGCGAAGAACGCTGCAGTCGCTCGTGCTAGCGAGCGCGTAGGCGCCGAACTGCGCGAGTAGCGGTCCGAATACGCCGAAAGCCGGTTGTCACCGTGAGAGTGGCAACCGGCTTTGTCGGCTCGTCGATTAGCCTGCCGCGCTGTCAGGGGACTATTCTAGAAATGTGACCGACCTCCGCGCCTCCTGCCAGCGACTTTCGCTGCGCTTTGTTGCGCCGTCTTCGCCGGTACTGCGCGGGGCTGACGAGCGACGATAGGCGGAGTTTTGCCATGACCCACGAGGTCGTGTGAAACGCCGCCGCAAGTGTTCTCGTTTCCGAACCCCACTGAAGGTAATTCCATGTCAATTTCGGTCGCTGTGGCCGGTGCCAGCGGTTATGCCGGTGGCGAGCTTCTTCGCCTGTTGTCCACCCACCCTGAGTTCGACGTCACAACGGTGACCGCGTTTAGTAACGCTGGCCAACGTTTGATCGATGTCCAGCCCCATTTGCGGTCCCTGGCTCACCTCGAACTCCAACCGACTGAGCCGTCCGTGCTCGCCGGGCACGATGTCGTTTTCTTCGCTTTGCCGCACGGCAAGTCGGGGGAGTTGACGGCTGAACTCAGCCCAGACACCCTCGTAGTCGACTGTGGTGCTGATCACCGCTTGACGAGCCCCGACGACTGGGCGGCGTTCTATGGTGGCGAGTACTTCGGCGCGTGGGACTACGGGATGCCCGAGCTTCTGCATTCCGCTGGGGGCACGCAACGGCAAGTCCTCGCCGGTTCGAAGCGCATCGCGGTGCCGGGGTGCAACGTCACGGCGATCACGCTGGCGCTTGCGCCGGGCATCCGCTCGTCTCTCATCGAGTCTGAAGACATCGTTGCGGTGCTCGCTGTGGGGCCATCCGGTGCGGGCAAGAGCCTGAAGGTGAACTTGTTGGCGAGCGAAATGATGGGTTCAGCGTCGGCGTATGCCGTGGGCGGCACCCATCGCCATACCCCTGAGATCGCTCAAAACTTGAAGGTCGCTGGCGCACCGAGCGTCACTGTTTCTTTCACCCCGATGCTGGTCCCGATGTCGCGGGGAATTCTCGCGACGACGACAGCGAAGCTCGCTGACGGTGTCACGGCCGCACAGGTACGGGAAGCGTGGGAGAGCGCCTATGCCGACGAGCCTTTCGTGCACGTTCTTCCCGAGGGGCAGTTCCCGCGCACTGCTGACACACTCGGCGCTAATACGGCCCTTATCGGTCTCGCGATTGACGAGTCCGCTCGCCGTCTCGTTGTTGTGAGCGCGATCGACAATCTCGTCAAGGGCACCGCAGGCGCCGCCATTCAATCGACAAATATTGCGTTGGGGCTTGAAGAAACCCTCGGCCTCGCGCTGGACGGAGTAGCACCATGAGTGTCACAACAGCCGCAGGATTCGAAGCCGCCGGTGTCGAAGCCGGCCTCAAAGCGAGTGGCGGCCTCGATGTCGCCCTCATCGTCAACCGTGGACCGCGTTTCGATGCCGCCGCGGTGTTCACGAGCAACCGCGCTCAAGCTCATCCGATCATCTGGTCGAAGCAAGTCATCGATGACGGTGTTGTCACGGCCATTGCCCTCAACTCCGGCGGAGCTAACTGTTTTACAGGCCCGCAAGGTTTTCAGGTGACGCATGCCACTGCTGAGCACGTCGCCGAGTCGCTCGGCGCGTCAGCTGGCGATATCCTCGTATGCTCGACAGGGCTTATTGGTGAGCAGCTTCCGCAAGACAAGGTTCTCGCGGGAATGTCCGCGGCAGTCGAGGCACTGAGCGTTGAGGGTGGCACGAACGCCTCCCTCGCCATCATGACCACCGACAGCAAGCCCAAGACAGCGGTTGCCTCTGGCAGCGGCTACACGGTCGGCGGCATGGCCAAGGGTGCGGGGATGCTCGCACCGGGTCTTGCCACCATGCTCGTCGTGATCACCACTGACGCCGCTGTCGCCTCGTCCGACCTTGACCGTGCGCTGCGGGAAGCGACCCGTGTCACTTTCGACCGCCTCGACTCTGACGGTTGCATGTCGACAAACGATCAAGTAACTCTCCTGGCTTCGGGCGCCTCAGGTGTGACTCCTGATGCGGCAGAGTTCGCCGCGCTCGTCACGAGCGTCTGTAAGGATCTTGCCGAACAACTGCAGGGTGACGCTGAGGGCGCGAGCCACGACATCCGCATCGAAGTTGTCGGTGCCGCTAAGGAAGACGATGCCGTAGTTGTTGGCCGTTCGGTGGCGCGTAATAATCTCTTCAAAGCGGCCATCTTCGGCAACGATCCCAACTGGGGTCGCGTACTGGCGGCGATCGGAACCACGGATGCCGCTTTCGACCCTTACGCGGTCGATGTTTCGATGAACGGTGTGCGGGTGTGCCACGCGGGCGCCCCGGATCGTTCGCGCGACGAGGTTGATCTCACGGGACGCGCGGTTCACGTGCTGATCGATCTTGCGACCGGCGACGCGGAAGCCACGATTCTGACCAATGACCTCACGCACGATTACGTGCATGAGAACAGCGCGTACTCAAGCTGATGGCCGAGTTCACGCACGGTCCTGAGCACGAGCAGGCTATGACGAAGGCGGGAGTGCTGATTGAGGCGCTTCCGTGGTTGAAGCGCTTCCGCAACCGCATCATTGTGGTGAAGTTTGGCGGCAACGCCATGATCAATGACGAACTGAAGCGCGCTTTTGTGCAGGACATGGTTTATCTGCGTCTTGCCGGTGTGCGCCCAGTCATTGTGCACGGTGGTGGCCCCCAGATCACTAAAGAACTCAAGATTCGCGGTATTGAGTCAGAGTTCCGTGCTGGTTACCGCGTGACGACGGAAGAGTCGATTGATGTTGTGCGCGATGTCCTGACCGATCAGGTGGGTGCAGAACTTGTTGATCTCATCAACGAGCACGGTGACCTCGCCAACGGTATCGCCGGCCACGAGCACTCTCTATTTACGGGTGAGCGCATGATCAAGGAGATCGCCGGAGCGCGCATCGACTTAGGGCTTGTCGGTAATGTCACCGAGGTCGACCCTCAGCGAGTACTGGATGTATTGGCCGACGACCACATTCCGGTTGTCTCCACTCTTGCCCAAGACGGTGGCGAAGTTGAGGATGACGGTTCTGGTCTGCTCAACGTCAACGCCGATTCGGCGGCGGCAGCGCTCGCGATCGCGCTCGACGCGGCCAAGCTCGTGATTCTCACCGATGTCGCTGGACTATACAGCGACTGGCCGAACACCGATTCACTCGTGTCGATTATCAATACCGATGAGTTGCGTGATCTGCTCCCGAGCCTCGAATCGGGCATGATCCCGAAGATGACCGCGTGTCTCGAAGCGGTCGATGCCGGTGTGCCGAAGGCCGCCATCATCGATGGTCGAGCCCCGCATTCGATTCTTCTCGAAGTCTTCACGAAAGACGGAATTGGCACCGAGGTGGTACCCGCATGAGCTGGAAAGACGATTACGAACACCGCATCATGAACACCTTTGGCACACCAAAGGTTGAGCTCGTTCGCGGCGAGGGATGCACGGTCTTTGACTCTGAGGGCAAGCGCTACCTCGATTTCCTGGGGGGAATTGCCGTCAATTCTCTCGGCCATAATCACCCAGCCGTTGTGGGCGCGCTGACGAGCCAAGCCAACCTGCTGCACGTCTCGAACTTCTTCGCGACCGAGCCGCAACTCGCTCTCGCCGAGCGCTTGCTGCGTATCTCCGGTGCGGGCGGAGAGGGTCGTGTCTTCTTCGCAAACTCGGGTACCGAAGCGAATGAAGCAGCAATCAAGCTGGCCCGCCGCACGGGTCGCCCGCGCATCCTGTCTTTGCAGGATTCCTTTCATGGTCGTTCGATCGGGGCGCTCTCCATAACCGGCAAAGCTGCACTGCGTGAACCCTTCGAGCCCTTGATGCCCAATGTCGAGCACATTGACTCCACTATTGAGGCGCTTACCGCAGCGATCGGGCCGGATGTCGCAGCACTCTTCGTTGAGCCCATCAAGGGCGAGGCGGGGGTGCGCGAGCTGCCTGCTGGTTACCTCGAAGCGGCGAGAGAACTCACGACTCAGCACGGCGTGCTGCTCATCGTCGACGAAATCCAGACAGGAGCCGGACGCACGGGTCGCTGGTTTGGGTTCCAGGAAAGCGGCATTGTTCCTGATGCTATTACGCTCGCGAAGGGAATCGGCGGGGGAGTGCCGATCGGTGCCCTTGTCACGTTCGGGGCGGCATCCACGCTCTTGCAACCGGGGCAGCATGGCACGACCTTTGGCGGAAATCCTTTGGTCTGTGCCGTTGGCAACGCGGTGCTTGAGCACATCGAGACAGATGGACTTGTCGACAATGCTGCGAAGCGCGGCGCCGAGTTGCGCACTGCACTGACGGCGATGGGTTCGCCCTTGGTCGCGGAGTTGCGCGGTCGTGGCTTGCTCGTTGGCGTCGGTTTGTCGCAGCCGGTTGCTCAGCGCATCGTTGCGGTGGCTCTCGACCACGGTTTGATCGTCAACGCACCGAATGAGTCGACGATTCGACTCGCTCCACCCCTGATCATCGGCGACGCCGAGATCACCGAGTTCATCGACACGTTCAGCGCCGTGCTGAACGCAGTACTCAACGAAACACCTACGGAGGCATCATGACCAGGCACTTTCTTCGCGATGATGACCTCAGTCCAGCCGAGCAACTCGAAATTCTTGATTTGGCCGAGAAGGTCAAGGCCGATCGTTGGGGGCGTAAACCGCTCGAAGGACCCCAGACGGTTGCGGTGATTTTCGACAAGTCATCGACGCGCACTCGGGTGTCGTTTGCGGTCGGCATCGCTGATCTTGGTGGTTCGCCTCTCATCATCTCTACTGCCAACAGTCAATTGGGTGGCAAGGAGACGGCGTCGGATACGGCACGGGTGCTTGAGCGCCAGGTGGCTGCCATTGTGTGGCGCACTTATGGCCAGCAGGGTCTCATTGAGATGGCGCACGGAACTCAGGTTCCCGTCATCAACGCTCTCAGTGATGAGTTCCACCCCTGCCAGCTGTTGGCCGATCTGCTGACGATTCGCGAGCATAAGGGTGAGCTCAAGGGCTTGACCGTTGCGTTCCTCGGTGATGGTGCTGACAACATGGTCCACTCCTACCTTCTGGCGGGAGCCACCGCGGGTATGCACGTGCGAATCGCCTGCCCCGCTGGATACCTGCCCCTCGCGGATGTCGTAGCCGACGCCGAGACGATTTCGGCGTCCACTGGTGGGTCGATTGCGATTCTCACCGACCCTGCTGAGGCTGTGACCGGTGCCGATGTTGTTGTTACTGACACATGGGTGTCGATGGGCAAAGAAGACGAGAAGGCTGCTCGCGTTGCCGCGTTCGGTGCTTACAAGGTGGATGCCGCGATGATGGCGCTCGCTAAGCCAGACGCCATCTTCCTTCACTGCCTCCCCGCCGACCGAGGCTACGAGGTTGAAGCAGACGTCATCGACGGTCCACAGAGTGTTATTTGGGATGAGGCAGAGAACCGCCTGCACGCCCAGAAGGCGCTAATGATTTGGCTGCTTGACCAAGCTGCCTAGTTGTTGGCGGCATGAAGCCGCCGTTGTAGTTCCCTAAACTGATTAACGACGTCAAGGAGAAAAACACATGTCAGAACGCGTAGTTCTCGCCTACTCGGGCGGACTCGACACTTCGGTAGGTATCGGCTGGCTCAAGGACGCCACGGGCAAAGAGGTCGTCGCTCTCGCGATTGACGTCGGCCAGGGCGGCGAAAACATGGATGACATCCGCCAGCGTGCACTCGATTGTGGTGCTGTTGAGTCGATCGTCGTCGATGCTAAAGATGAATTCGCCGATGACTTCTTGATGCCGGCTCTCAAGGCAAACGCTCTGTACCAGAAGCGTTACCCACTGGTTTCAGCTCTGAGCCGTCCGGTTATCTCGCGCCACCTTGCTCTCACCGCTAAAGCGCTCGGCGCCGACAGTGTTGCTCACGGTTGCACGGGTAAGGGAAACGACCAGGTTCGTTTCGAAGCTGCCGTAGCTGCGCTCGCCCCCGACCTCACGAGCATTGCTCCGGTGCGGGACCTCGCGCTGACCCGCGACAAGGCGATCATCTATGCGGAAGAGCACAACCTTCCGATCCGCCAGTCGGCAGCAAGTCCTTACTCGATCGACAAGAACGTGTGGGGTCGCGCTGTCGAGACCGGATTCCTTGAGGACCCGTGGAACGCTCCCATTGAGGACCTGTACGAGTACACGTCCAACCCCGAAGCTGGGCTTCCCGCCGATGAAGTTACAATCACGTTCGAAGCCGGTATCCCGGTAGCTATCGACGGAGTGGCCATGTCGGCGCTCGCTGTCGTTGAGCACATGAACGAGCTCGCCGGAAAGCACGGCATTGGCCGCATCGACGTGGTCGAAGACCGTCTCATTGGCATCAAGAGCCGTGAAGTGTACGAAGCTCCCGGCGCGATGGCACTTATCGCTGCCCACGAAGAACTCGAGTCGCTTACCCTTGAGCGCGACCTCGGTCGCTACAAGCGCGGTGTTGAAGCCGAGTGGTCCAACTTGGTCTACGACGGACTCTGGTACTCGGGGCTCAAGCGCTCACTTGATGCCTTCGTCGATGACACTCAGCGTTACGTCAGCGGAGAAATCCGGATGACGCTGCAGGGCGGTCGCGCAGTTCCGACTGGCCGCAAGTCAGAGCAGAGTCTTTATGACTTCAGCCTCGCTACCTACGACACTGGTGACACATTCGACCAGTCGCTCGCTAAGGGCTTCATCGAACTCTGGTCACTGCCGAGCAAGATCTCGGCTCGTCGCGACGCAAAGCAGGGCTAATAATGGCGCAATCTGCCGAAACTGGTGAGGGACAACTCTGGGGAGCCCGCTTCGCAAGTGGCCCTTCACCTGAGCTTGCCCGGTTGAGCAAATCAACTCACTTCGACTGGCAGCTTGCGCAGTACGACCTCGCCGGTTCGCGAGCGCACGCTATTGCGCTCGCGACCGCGGGGTATCTCGACGATGCTGAGCTCGAAACGATGACGGATGCCCTCGCCTCGTTGAGCGCTGCGGTTGCCGATGGCAGCTTCACCTCCCTCGAGTCCGAAGAAGACGTTCACGCCGCTCTTGAGCGCGGGCTCATTGAACGCGCAGGTGCTGAGGTCGGGGGCAAGCTTCGAGCTGGCCGCAGCCGTAATGACCAAATCGCGACTCTCGTGCGACTTTATCTTCTTGATCATGCTGGTGCCATTTCGAAGATGGTCGTTGACCTCATCGATGCGCTTGTGGCTCAGGCGGAGAAACACGACACGGCGATCATGCCTGGTCGCACGCACCTCCAACATGCGCAGCCAGTGCTGCTCGCGCATCACTTGCTTGCGCATGCGTGGCCTCTCGTGCGCACGCTTGAGCGTTTCCGTGACTGGACGGCTCGGGCATCCACGTCGCCTTACGGTTCGGGTGCTCTCGCCGGCAGCACGCTTGGCCTCGACCCCGCGCTGGTGGCTCGTGAATTGGGTCTCGCGCGCCCCACCGAGAACTCGATTGATGCAACAGCGAGCCGGGATGTCGTGGCTGAGTTCGCGTTCATCACTGCGCAGCTCGGTATCGATATTTCGCGACTCAGCGAAGAGATTATTCTCTGGAATACTCGCGAGTTTGATTTTGTGCAGTTAGATGACGCGTATTCCACGGGGTCATCGATCATGCCGCAAAAGAAGAACCCCGACATTGCTGAGCTAGCTCGCGGCAAGTCGGGTCGCTTGATTGGCAATCTGACGGGACTGTTGGCGACGCTGAAGGCCCTGCCTCTCGCCTATAACCGCGATCTGCAAGAAGACAAAGAGCCGGTTTTCGACTCGGTCGAGACTCTCGAAGTTCTGCTTCCGGCTTTCACTGGCATGGTTGCGACGTTGCGGTTCAACACGGAGCGCATGGCTGAGCTTGCCCCTCAGGGCTTTTCTCTGGCGACGGATGTGGCGGACTGGCTGGTTCGTCAGCACGTTCCGTTCCGCGAAGCTCACGAAATCAGCGGCTCGCTCGTGCGATTCTGCGAAGAGAACTCACTCGAGCTTCATGAACCATCAGACGCCGATTATGCCGCGATTTCGCCGCATCTCACGGGCGAGGTTCGTGCGGTGCTGACGGTGGAGGGCTCGGTATCGAGTCGTGCCGGCGTTGGCGGTACTGCGCCAGTGCGAGTTGCTGAACAGCGCGCGGAGTTGACTGAGCGCGTGCGCGTGCTCGCGGCCGCTCTCGATCCGCAACTTCTTCAGTAGCCGTGCTTGAGCTGCTCAACAGGCCAGCGATTGAGGTCGCTCCGCTCGTGTTGGGCGCTGTCGTGCGTGTTGGTGAAGTCGCCGTGCGCATCACTGAGGTTGAGGCCTACATGGGCGAGGAGGATCCGGGTTCGCATGCCTTTCGTGGGCCGGGAAAGCGCAACGCTGTGATGTATGGCCCGCCCGGTCATCTCTACACATATTTCACTTACGGTATGCACACGTGCGCGAATGTCGTGTGCATGCCCGAGGGGATTGCATCGGCCGTTCTGCTGCGCGCGGGAGAAGTGATCGAGGGGCAGAGTGTCGCGGCGAAACGTCGTGTGACTTCACAGAAGTCAGCCGATCTTGCGATGGGGCCCGCCCGACTCGTGGTGGCGCTCGGAATTCGGTTGGATGACGCTGGCGCCAACCTGCAGACCGGCCGCGTCCGCCTAGAACTGCCCGAGTCGCAGTCTCCGTTCAGCGCGGGGCCGCGCACGGGCGTCGCCGGCGAGGGCGGTACCGCTGAGTATCCGTGGCGTTTCTGGATTCCGGGGGAACCAAGCGTGTCTCCGTATCGTGCGGCAGTGAAACGAAAGCGACGATGATGGCACGGTTTACACCGCTGGAACAGCGCATCGATGAGTGGGCGCATCGGCGTCTCGATCGCATGCGCGGCGCAGAGCAGGGCTCTCGATCAGCGGGTGGCCGTGTACGGTCGCATCGGCTTCGCACGTGGTCGATCGAGTTCACGGTGTTCGTGCTCAAGCAAGCCTGGGCATGCGTGTTTGGGGCAGCGCTGCTGGCAGTTCTTGTGCTCACCCGCCTCTGGTACCCCGAGTCGGTAGCCCTCGCCCGCAACGACTTCTTGGTCCTCGCGGCTCTCGCCATCCAAGTTCTCATGGTCGTATTCAAGCTGGAGACTCTGCGTGAACTGCGGGTGATCATCCTGTTTCACATTGTGGGAACGGTGATGGAGATCTTCAAGACGGATGCCGGTTCGTGGACTTATGAGGGTGACGGTGTGCTGCACATTTTCGGCGTCCCGCTCTATAGCGGTTTCATGTATGCGGCGGTCGGCTCGTACATGGTGCGCGTCTTCCGTCTTTTCGAACTTCGTTTCGATCACTATCCGCGGCGCTGGATCACCGCGATCCTGGCCTCGTTGATCTACATCAACTTCTTCAGCCACCATTTCATCGTCGATGTTCGGTGGTTCCTCTTCGCGGCCATCGCGGTGGTTTGGTGGCGCACCATCATGCACGTCAGGGTTTCGCGGGCGAGGTTCCGGATGCCCGTGCTGGTCGCTTTCGTATTGGTGTCGATCTTCATCTGGATCGCCGAAAATGTGGCGACCTGGTCGAATGCGTGGGTGTATCCGAATCAGTCGGACGGCTGGGAACTCGTATCGATCGCCAAGCTCGGTTCGTGGCTTCTGCTGATGATCGTCTCGGTGGTGTTGGTCACGTGGGTCGAGAAGCCGCGGCCTCCGGAGGTTGCTGGCGAAAGCGCAGCCTCTGGTGCATAGCGAGCGCTGATACCAGCGGTTCTGCGTTCGTTCGGCGTCCTTAGCGCCCGACGAGTAGTGCTGCGGTGCACAGTCCTGCCCACACGAGACTTACGAGGGTGCCGATAATGAATCGTTCGCGGGCGGCCGCGTTTTCGAGTTCGGAGAAGCGCCCCAGTCCTTTGATGGCAACGATGATGGCGATAGCGCCAGGCTGTCCCACCATGAACGAGGCGATGAACGCGAAGCGTTCGAGATAGCCGATTGTGCTTCCACCGCGCAGGATCTCACGTTCGGGCAGGGGCGAGTTGGCGTCAATCACGAGGATCCCGCCGTGTTCTCCGCGGGGTGCCGGATACGAGGCAAGCGAGAGCACGAGGGCGACGAGCGGGCTGCCGGCGATTGTCGCGAGAGCGACGAGTGCTGCGCTGAGCAAGATGACGAGTCCAGAGACGTTGCTGGGCGCTGCGTTTCCTGTTGATCCGAGGATGAGCGCGACCCCCACAGGGAGCAGCGAGACGGTGGCGAGCCAGTATTTTTCTGTGCGGGCGGCAATCATGGATGCGCCGATCGCTCCAATTGTGAGAACGAGTACCGCGATCCACCAGCCGATCATGATGTGCCTTCCTCTGTGCTGAGCGCGTTGACTGTCGTCACTCCACTGTGTGCCCGGTCGAGCAGGTTCGCAAGCGCTCGAGTAGCGGCTTCTTCGGTGCGTAATCCGGCCACGAGCGCTCGTTGGCTGGCGGATTGTGGCGAGATGCCGAGGCGTTCTGCCGCCTCGGCTTGGGTGATTCCGGTGCTGAGGAGGTCGTAGAGTTCCCAGCCGTTGCTGGTTCTGCGGTTGCGCAACAGAATCAACATTTCGAGTAGTGGTTCGATGTCGCGGGCAAGTTCGCTGTCGGGATCTGACGCGACCGCACACTTGGCGGGGCTTTTTTTCGCTCGGTCGATGGCATCGCGTGCGGCGAGAAAGGCGGGGCCGCTCGTGGCACGCACGTTGCTGCCGAGGGGCGTAGGAACCGCTCCGATACCGATACCCACGCTCCACTGCTCAGTGCGGGTCAGTTCGAGGGCGATGTCGAGGGTAGCGTGGGCAGAGTTCAGCAGCATCTGAGCTTCGTCTCCGGCGGTGCGTTCGGCGGGCAGGGCGAGGTCATCTACTCGCTCGGCGTTGATGCGCTGCAGAGTCTGGGCTACGGCATCGGCGCTGCTGCGGCTGTGTCGTTGGTCCGCTGTGATCACAAACATAGCTAAAGGCTACAGCATTGATTTCCTAAAATCAGTCCCACAAACCTGATTTCCAATAATCAGGGCTCTAGCGTTGCGGTCGCCGAAGCGGTTACTGCTCTCAGTACCCCGGCGCGAGGTACTACGGTTAATGACGTGTCAGCGACAGCATCAGAATCTCTCAGTACTCAAAGCAACGACAGCTCATTCGCGAGCCTGTGGCAAGAACTCACGTGGCGAGGGCTCGTGCAGGTCTCCACCGACGCGGATGCTCTCGAGAAGCTCCTCGACGGTGACCCCATCACGTACTACTGCGGATTCGATCCCACAGCTCCCAGCCTGCACTTGGGCAACCTCGTGCAATTGCTCCTGTTGCGTCGCCTTCAGCTGGCTGGCCACAAACCCCTCGGGCTCGTCGGGGGAGCGACCGGTCTCATTGGCGATCCGCGCCCCACAGCGGAGCGCACGCTCAACGACAATGACACCGTTGCCGAGTGGGTCAGCTACTTGCAGGCACAGGTCTCAAAATTCTTGAGCACCGAGGGCGACAATGCGCTGCGCATGGTCAACAACCTCGACTGGACGGCGCCGATGAGCGCGATCGACTTCTTGCGCGATGTCGGCAAGTACTTCCGAGTCGGCACCATGCTCAAGAAGGATGCTGTAAGCGCCCGCCTCAATAGTGACGCGGGCATCAGCTACACGGAGTTCAGCTACCAAGTCATGCAGGGCATGGACTTCCTGGAGCTTTACCGCAACTACGGCTGCGTCTTGCAATCGGGCGGCAGCGACCAGTGGGGCAATCTCACCAGCGGAACTGACCTCATTCACAAAGCTGAGGGCGCGAGCGTTCACGCTATCGGCACCCCGCTCATCACCAACTCGGATGGCACCAAGTTTGGCAAGAGTGAGGGCAACGCTATTTGGCTCGACTCGAACATGACGAGCCCCTACGCGTTCTATCAGTTCTGGCTCAACACGGATGATGCCGATGTTATTGAACGCGTGAAGATCTTCACCTTCTTGTCGCGCGAGCAGATCACCACTCTCGAGACCGCCGTGGCCGAGGCTCCGTTTAGGCGTGAAGCGCAGAAGACTCTCGCGTTCGAGGTCACTTCTCTCGTGCACGGCCGTGCGGCAACCGAGGCGGCCATTGCCGCTTCCGCAGCGCTGTTTGGTCAAGGCGAATTAGCATCGTTGGATGCGGACACTCTTGCCGCGGCGCTGCGTGAGCTTGCGCACGTCGAGACTTCGGCAGATACGACGATCGTGCAGTTGCTCGTCGACACGAAGTTGGTGTCGAGCGCCAGCGAAGCACGACGAGCAATCTCGCAAGGCGGCGTCTACCTCAACAATGTGGCCGTGGCGGATGACCAGGTTGTAGTCGGTGGCGATCTTCTGCCGGGAAATGTGGCGGTTCTCCGTCGCGGCAAGAAGACTCTCGCGGGAATCTTCGTCACGTCGTAGTGTCGTACGCTCCGCATAGCCTGTTCGCATGTCCCGGATTGTCTTCGAAACAGCATCAACCCTCAATGGTTTTATCGCGGATGAAGAGAATTCTCTCGCGTGGTTGTTTGAGGTCGACGCTGATCAAGTTCCTGCGGTAGCGCCCACCGCCACAGTCATGGTGGAGGGATCCACCACCTATGAGTGGGTTCTTGACCACGAGCATCTCCTCGAGCAACCACATAAATGGGCCGAACTCTTCGGTGATAAGCCAACGTTCGTCTTCACTTCTCGCACGCTGCCTGTTCCCACGGGGGCCGATGTGCGTTTTGTGCAGGGCAGTGTCACGGATGCTCTGCCTGCGATACGCGAAGCCGCGGGCGATGGCGACATCTGGATTGTCGGCGGGGGAGAGTTGGCCGCGCAGTTCTTGGATGCTGGCGCTCTCGACCAGATCTCGATCTCATTCGCGCCTGCCGCCCTTGTCGCGGGGGCGCCCTTGTTCCCTCGGTTGCTCGGCTCAGACCGTCTTCGGCTGAAGTCGGCGAACGCTGTTGGTCAGTTTGCGCACGTCGTTTATGACGTCGTGCCGCATGCCTCAACGGAGTGAAGTCGGTCCGTTTTGGCGGGTGGGCAGCGGTGGTCCAATGCGCCGCCTAGCTTGCTCGCGACCCACCTTCTCGTGTCGGATCGTGCGCCGCAATCATGCGACACGCCCGGGATGTTCACCGTGTTGGTGGGTGGGGGATTGT